>SAMEA104315437__coassemble_112_pt1 | contig 124918 bp, 94 predicted proteins | sample SAMEA104315437__metabat2_high_PE_043 | metagenome-assembled genome bin SAMEA104315437 (sample SAMEA104315437) | gut metagenome | biome: Monkey gut; feature: monkey-associated habitat; material: faeces | place: China | collected 2013 | reverse complement strand
CGATATTTTCGTCACTTGTGGCATAGCTCATGCGGAAGCAATCTGGATCGCCAAAAGCATCTCCTCCTACGGTTGCCACATGTGCTTCTTCCAAGAGGTACATGGCGAAGTCGGTGGAGTTGTTGATCTTGCGGTCGCCATTACTCTTGCCAAAGTAGCTGTTGCACTTAGGGAAGAGGTAGAAGGCTCCTTGTGGCATGTTCACCTCAAGTCCTGATACTTCCTTGGCAAGCTTGACTATCAAATTGCGGCGGCGCTCGAATGCCTGTCGCATTTCTTCCACAGCACTTTGGTCGAGTGTGTAGGCTGCTTCTGCTGCTTTCTGGCTTACAGAACAAGTACCACTTGTGTACTGACCTTGTAGTTTGTTGCAGCCCTTGATAATCCATTCTGAACCTGCTAAGAAGCCGATTCGCCAACCTGTCATAGCGTATGCCTTGGATACGCCATTAGCAATGATGACTTGCTCCTTCATGCCAGGCTCCTGTGCGATGCTATGATGCTTGCCGATATAATTGATGTGCTCGTAGATTTCGTCTGCAAGCACGAATACTTCTGGGTGCTTTCTCAGAACCTCAGCCAATGCTGCTAATTCTTCCTTCGAGTATACACTTCCTGTTGGGTTGCTTGGTGAGCAAAGAATGAGCATCTTGGTCTTATCAGTGATGGCGTTCTCCAATTGCTCTGCCGTCATCTTGAAGTCTTGGTCGAATCCTGCGTTCACGATGACTGGTGTACCACCAGCTAACTTGACCATTTGTGGGTAACTTACCCAATATGGTGCAGGAATGATGACTTCATCGCCTGGGTTGACAAGTGCCAACACGGCGTTGCAGACGCATTGCTTGCCACCAGTACCAACGATGACTTCATTGACGGTGTAGTCTAAGTTGTTCTCGTTTTTCAGTTTGGCTACAATAGCTTTTCGTAAATCAGGGTAGCCTGGGACTGGTGAATATCTTGAGAAATTGTCATCAATAGCCTTCTTTGCGGCTTCCTTGATATTCTCAGGAGTATTGAAGTCTGGTTCTCCTACGCTCATGTTGATTACATCAATGCCCTGAGCTTTCATTTCACTACTTTTCTGCGACATCGCCAGCGTAGCTGATGGTGCCAATCTGTTTAGACGATCAGATAATTGTGCCATAATTCAAACTTTTATTTAAAAATTCGACTGCAAAAATAAGCAAATTATTTCTTTTGGCGAAAAAAAAATGTCATTATTTCATATTTTGCAATGAAATAATAACATCTTTTTGTTTATTTGAGGTGAAGTGTATGTCCCATGCGGTCTCTTTTGGTCTTGAGATAACGCTCGTTGTACTTGTTTGGTACTACTTCGATAGGGACATTTTCCACGATTTCCAGTCCGTATGCCTCTAAACCAACTCGTTTCACAGGGTTGTTGGTCAACAAGCGCATCTTGTGTACGCCAAGGTGTCTTAACATCTGTGCGCCACAGCCGTAGTCGCGCTCATCTGGTTTGAAGCCTAAGTGTGTGTTGGCGTCTACAGTGTCGTAACCTTCCTCTTGCAGTTTGTATGCAGCAATCTTGTTCATGAGGCCGATGCCTCTGCCTTCCTGTTGCATATATACTACTACGCCTTTTCCGGCCTCTTCTATCATTTGCATGGCTTTGTGCAATTGTTGTCCGCAGTCACATCTCTTGCTGCCTAAAATGTCGCCTGTGGCACATGAAGAGTGTACGCGTACGAGGATTGGCTCGTCTTCTTTCCATTCGCCCTTGATAAGTGCCATGTGTTCCAAACCGTTGCTTGCTTGGCGGAATGGTATGAGGTGGAAGTGCCCATATTCTGTTGGCATGTCAACTTCCTCGCCAACTTCGATGAGCGACTCTTTCTTGAGTCTGTACTCTATCATGTCCTTGATGGAGATGACTTTCAAGTCCCATTCTTTTGCAAACTCTAACAGTTGTGGAAGGCGCGCCATGGTGCCGTCTTCGTTCATGATTTCCATAAGTGCACCTGCAGGATACAAGCCAGCCATGTTACACAAGTCGATGGCTGCCTCTGTGTGCCCGCTTCTGCGTAACACACCGTTGTCCTGTGCATAGAGAGGATTGATGTGTCCTGGGCGTCCGAAGGTTTGTGCGGTTGATGTTGGGTCGGCCAATGCCTTGATGGTCTCGGCTCTGTCATGTGCGGAAACACCTGTGGTGCAGCCCTCCAACTTGTCGATTGTAACAGTGAAAGGGGTACCGAGCATAGAGGTGTTCTCTGAAACCTGGTGAGGAAGGTCGAGCTCGTCACATCTGCTGATGGTGATTGGAGCACAAAGTACGCCACGGGCATGCTTGAGCATGAAATTGACTTTGTCTGCGTCTATTTTTTCTGCTGCGATGATAAGGTCGCCCTCATTCTCACGGTCCTCATCGTCTACTACGATGACGAACTTGCCTTCTTTGAAGTCTTTTACAGCATCTTCAACTTTACTTAACTTTAAATCTGCCATTTGATACCTTATTATATATAGTTACATATTTTTATTATAGAAACTCCATGTCGCTTACTTGTTTTTGATTCTTCCGATAATCTCCGTGTTGGTTTGTGTGATGACCTTGAGGTCTCTTGCCAGTCGGAGTCTGAATCTCCACATCCTGATATAGAGTATGATTCCCACAGGAATGATGATTGCAGCAACGATGTTAAGCCATTTCCGTTCGAATGGACGGGTATGTGCTTTTGTTGACAGGATAGGATATTGGTTGAGGTTGTGCAAGATGTACTTGTTGCTGGTATTGCTCAAGTCCTCGATGGTCTCTTCCAGCTCCTTGCTGATGCGCTCTATCTCGTGGTCTGGTTGGTACTTGAAGAACACATTGATGAAGTTTGGCAATCGCTTCAAGTGGTACTTCTTGTTGTATGAGATGACATCTTCTGTTATCTGTGTCAACTTTTCTGTGTCTGCCTTGTAGTCTGGGTCGTTGATGATGACCTCCTTGCCAAATATGTGTCTTTTCAGTCTCAGTCCTAAGAGCTTAGAGAAGAACTCTTTGTAAGCATCCATGTTGAATACGGCTGAGTCGTTGGTTGCCTTCCAGGTGACGAACACTGCCAATGGCGCCATGACAGCCGTTGCCAATCCTTTTCCGAACCAGATGGCCCACATGCCACCTCTTGACATACGGTAACCCGTGTTGTCGAGGATGAAGTAGGTGATAAACACAAGTACGGAGATGACGACAGGGAATCCAAGGCCACCTTTTCGTATGATAGCTCCCAAAGGTGCTCCGATGAAGAAGAATATCAAGCAGGAGAGTGCTAACATGAATTTATTGATGGCCTCAATCTCATGCATTCGGATGATTTGGTCGGCATCCCCAGTAATCATGCTCTTGAAGTCTAAGTCGCTTGTTTCTTGCTGTACGTCGGATAGAGCCATGTTGACGGCTTGCATCTTATCTTGTTGCGACAACTTGTTAAAAACAGAGTCGATCTGGAAACTCTTAGCCAAGCCTCTTTTTGTAGCCGCTACAGAGTCTTTCTTGTTGAGAATAGGCATTCTGTAGAATCGGTTGCTTGCGTCTGCCAAATAACTTTTTCCGATGGAATCATATACTTGGTTGAGTGAGTCGATGGTAGACTTGATTTGGGTGAGACTCTTGGCACGCGCATTGTTGGATAATGAGGCGGCATCGGTCATGTTGAAATCCGCATCGAAGTCCAGAACAATCTTCTTGTTTACGAAAGTCTCTCTTCGGTACGGTACGGCAGCGCTGTTTGCAATCTCGCTGCTTTGCATGTTCTCAAACCATTCGCCGCTCCAGAGGGTCAGCAGCAAGTGCTTCTTTTCAGCGGTGCTCTGAAGCATGGCGGAGTCGGCGAGGATGATGGCTGCGTCCTCATAACTATCAGTCATGCGGTAAATCATCACTCCATAGAGCTTGCCAGTCTTTACGTCTTTCTTTTGTACATAGAGGTTGCAGTTTGGTATTCCATCGTAGAAAATGCCTTCTGGGATTTCCAATTCCGGACTCTTTTGCTTCATGGAAATGAGTAATTGCGTCATTTTCATGTTGGCTTCAGGTCCCACATTGTTTTGGAAATAGAAAGAGCCCATCATGATGACGATTGTGATGACGATGAGGGAACGGAAGGATTGCATCAATGAGATTCCTGCAGCTTTGATGGCTGTCAACTCAGAACTCTCTCCCAAGTTGCCAAAGGTCATGAGCGATGAGAGCAGGATGGCCAATGGCAGTGCCTGTGGAACTAACATGAGTCCCATATACCAGAAGAATTGAGCCAAGATGTCCATGCTCAATCCCTTACCAATCAAATCGTCGATGTATCGCCACAAGAATTGCATCATCAGCACGAATTGGCAGATGAAGAATGTTCCTGCGAAGAGCAAGCCAAATTGTTTGGCGATAAATATGTCTAATTTCTTAATTCGAATCATTTTATTTCTTTGTCTTTGGCATGGCAAAAATGCGTTTGCTGCCATTTCTGAGTGCAAAGGTAACATAAAAAAATAAATTAACCTTATTTTTTGCAGTTTTTATTATAATTAAAGATGTATGTATAGACTCAAAGTGCGATTCTGAATAAAAAATGCACATTTTTTGAAAAAACTTGCCGAAAAATTTGTTCAATTCAAATAAATGTATTACCTTTGCACCCACAAATGAGAAATCATTATGCTGTTTGGCGGGATAGCTCAGCTGGTTAGAGCGTCGGATTCATAATCCGGAGGTCGTGGGTTCGGGTCCCACCCCCGCTACAGAGAGACATCAACTTTTTAGTTGATGTCTTTTTTGCGCAATAAACTTTACCTCACTTTTCCACAAATCTTGTTGATAACTTTTTCCACGTATTGTTGATAACTGTGGATAACTATCTTAAACGTTTGATACTCAGTTCACTTTTGTGTTAATTAATCTTGTGGATATTCGTTTTTTTCTCTTTATAGATTCTGCTTTTTTCCACAGAAAAGTCTTTTAAATCATTAAATGTTAATCTAAATATTTGGTGTGTAAGGGGATTTTTGCTATATTTGCAACGTTTTTGAACCTATAAAAATAATGTATAAAATGGAAAAGTGGAGATATGTTCATTCTATTATATTGAGCCTGTTGGTACTGCTGCTTGCGAGTTGTTCTAACAACAACGCTCGCAAGTATGTGATAGGTGTGTCCCAATGTTCTGATGATATTTGGCGCGACAAGTTGAATACCGAGTTGAAGATGGGCGAGTATCTTAATGACTCGCTCACCGTGCGCTTGGCTTCCTCCAATGATGACAGCAAAAGGCAGATAGAGCAAATCAATGATTTTATAGATGAGGGGGTGAATCTTCTCATCATATCTCCTAATCAGCTGAATACCATATCATCAGCCATCAATCGTGCTTACGAAAAGGGCATTCCTGTGATTCTCTTTGACCGCAAGAGTAGCTCGCAGAACTATACGGCATTCATCGGTTCTGATAACTTCTCCATTGGCAAGATGATGGGAAGTTTTATTGCCCAACGTCTGCATGGCAAGGGCAGGGTGGTGGAAATCCAAGGTTTGGAAGGTTCTTCTCCAGCCATCGACCGTCATCGTGGATTCATGGTTGCACTCAAGGATTATCCTGGTATACAGGTAGTTGCCTCCGAGTCTGGCGATTGGAAGGGGGATAGTGGCGAGAAAGCCATGCGCCGTATTCTGGCAAAAGTACAAGATTTCGATTACGTATTCTCCCACAACGACCGTATGGCGGCAGGAGCCATCAAGGCAGCCCATGCCTTGGTACCTTCTCGTATCTACAAGTATACAGGCGTGGATGCCCTCGCTTCCCAAGGAGGCGGTTTGGATATGGTGCGTGATGGGGTGATGGAATCCACCTGTCTTTACCCTACCAAGGGTGATGAGGTGATAGCTCTTGCCATGAACATCTTGCAACATCGTCCTTATCAGCGAGACAACTATCTGCATACTTCTGTTATCACGAAGGAGAATGCCCAGCTCACCTTGATGCAGGAGCAAGATGCTGAGCGTCAGAAGGCTAACCTCTCTATGCTCCACGAACGTGTGGGCCAGTATCTCTCTCAGTATCATTCGCAAAGAGTGCTGCTTGCTATCTTGGTGGTGTTCCTCTTGGTGGTTGTGGTAGCATCGGCATTGGTGTTCAGAGGCTATGTAATCAAGGTGAAGCTCAATGAGGAACTCTCTCGCAGGAATGAGGAACAGGAGAAGATGAATGCCGAATTAAAGCGACTCAATGAGGAGGTGATGGAGCTAACCCACTCTCGTTTGGTGTTCTTCACCAATATCAGCCATGAGCTTCGTACCCCATTGACTCTGATTGCCGACCCTGTGGAGATGCTATTGGAGGATGAGAAAATCAAGGGGAAGAGCCGTGAAATGCTCAAGATGGTGCAGCGCAATGCCATCGCCCTCCAGCAGTTGGTGGGCAGCATCCTCGATTTCCGCAAGATACAGAATGGAAAGATGGAACTCAAGCTCTGTCGCTTTGACATCGTGAAAGCTTTGACGATGTGGACGGGAGATTTCCAACTCACTGCCGAGCGCAAGCAGATTCAGCTCCATCTGGAGGTGGAGGGTTTCTCTGGCTCCCATGAGGTGGTGGCTGACAAGGAGAAAGTGGCTCGTATCGTGTTTAATCTCTTGAGTAATGCACTGAAATATACCCCATCGGGTGGAGACATCTATGTGTCTTTAAGAGATGCTGCAGCCCCTGATGCAACAGCCCTTGATGCAACTGCTTTGGGTTTAGCTTCTGTGGATAAATTGATGCGAATTGATGTTCGAGATACTGGCAAGGGAATCGCCAAGGAGGAGGCACAGAAGGTGTTCGAACGATTCTTCCAAGCCAAGGGTGCGGCGAGTGGTACGGGCATCGGACTCGCCTTGGTGAAGTCGTTTGTAGACTTGCATCATGGTATCGCCAAGGTTGAGAGTGAGGTAGGAAAAGGCTCTGACTTCATCGTGATTCTTCCTCGTTTGCAAGAGGCTGATGGAAAAGTTATCCACGATGATGATGAAAGTGTGGATAACTCTGTAAATGATTTAGAATCAGAGAATAAGAAAATAATAAATGAGAATGTTTTGCAATATATCGACGATGGAAATAAACATGGTGGAAAACTTCAACAAGTTATCAGTGCAGACAACAAGTCTACCTTATTAATAATAGATGACAATAATGATATTCGTCAGTATGAACGTACCCTTTTGCAAGATGAATATTTTATCTTGGAGGCTTCTGATGGTAAAGAGGGTTTGGAAATTGCTAAGAAGGAAGTGCCAGACTTGGTTGTTTGTGATGTGATGATGCCAGTGATGGATGGCTTGGAGTTTACAGAGCAGTTGAAAACAAATACAGCTACCTCGCATATCCCAGTCATCATGCTTACGGCTAAGAATCTGGAGGAGCAGCGTGCCGAGGGTTATGAGCATGGAGCCGATTCTTACATTACCAAGCCATTCCATAGCAAGGTGCTCTTGGCTCGTATCGAGAATCTTTTGAAGCAGCGCCAGCTCCTGAAGAATGTCTTCAAGGGCACGGCTTCTGCTGAGAAGGAGATTGAGGAGTCTCATCTCGAAGACCGAGACAAGCAATTTATCAAACAGCTCCAGCAAATCATCCAGCAGAACTTGGGCAATAGCGAATTTGGTGTGGAGGAGATTGGTAAGCTGATAGGCTTGAGCCGAGTGCAACTTTATCGCAAGGTAAAGGCGATGACTGGCTCTTCCGTCGTAGATCTCCTTCGCAAGGCTCGCTTGGCGAAGGCTCATCGCCTCTTGGAATCTCGCAGCATGAGCATTTCTGAGGTAGCTTACGAGGTAGGTTTCTCCGCTCCATCCTATTTCACCAAGTGCTTCAAGGACGAATATGGCATCCTTCCTGGCGATGTCAATTCATAGGGATTTTTTTTAAAAGTGTATTATGCGAGACAATTGGATGGATTCCTCTCTTCCCTCTATGGGTGTCAGGACATTTAGCAGTTTTGTAAAGTCAGTCTTCGAGATTCTTCTGCCCCTCAAACTTCTTACTTGGGGATAATCCTCGAAGTAAGACTCCTGGGTGGTATACCACTGATGAGAGCTGATATCCTTTACCATGCGAAGTTTGCTCTCAATGGTTCGAGCAAAACTTGGGTTGACACGGGAGAGATAGTGCTTGCCATCCTTCATCTCGATGGCAAGCATCAGATAGGTCTGTGGACCCTCGGCTTTCTTCTTCGCCTGCACCTTCTCGCTCACTTTCCAACCTTTGGTGGATGTCATCACGCGGATGTCCCAACCGTATTTGCGATTGAGACTATCCATCATGCCACGGAATACGATGCCATGTGATGAGGTGTCTTTCAATCCTGTATAGCCTATGATGTAGTGGATCATCTCGTGCAGCAACACGCTTTTGGCCTGTTTGTCGGTCATATCATAATAGGTGGACATGGAGAGCTTGAAGTCATAGAGCTTGGTGCGTCCCCATCGGGTGGCACGCTTAAAGGAAAGTTGTCCTAATCGGGTTTTGGCACGAGTCAGCCCCAGCTCCGGAACGGGCAGCTTGCCGCCGAAGTAGTCGTGGTCGAAACGCTTAAACCACTCTTCCATCCATTCTATTGTAACAATCATGGGTGCAAAGGTACAATATTTATCCCTATTTTTCGTTCATTTACTAACAAAAATGTTGCGATGAACGATTTTTTGTATCAGATGAAAGAATATTTTAGTTTGGTAATCAAACCTTTATGTAATTTTGCGGCAGAAACAAAACAATAACGCTAACAACATTTAAACCGTACAATTTATGAATACCTTATTTAATGGAAAGAGCGCAGCCATGATGCTTGCACTTTCATTGATTCCAGTTTCTGCAGCTTTCGCACAAGACGAGAATGCAAACTCCAAGGAGGAAGGAAACCGCAATGTGATGCTCAATGCAGCCAGTGCCAATGGACCTCGTGAAATCCAGATAGGCTTGCCTTCTGCCGATGTCAATGTGTTGGAGAATGGTCTGCCAGTCACATACGCTACCAATCCGCATTCTGTGAATACTATCTGGCGTGGCGATGCGAGCTTGAGTCATCAGGGACTGCTCAAGATTGCGGAGACTGCCATCACTACTGGTAATATAGGTTATGCCGTCAACTCTTTTACCCAGGTGGGACAGAAAGGTTTTAATGGTACTCTCAATTACAAGAGCAATCACTTCGGCTTGCAGGAGTTCTCGCTTAATATGAATGGAGATCTCGGAAAGGAATGGTATTATAGTTTCAATATGTACCAGGACTTCGATCCTGGAACCTTCAAAATCAAGTCTACTCCTTACCAGGATCGTACTCAGATTTACAAGGCTCTTCTCACGAAGAGATACAATGGCAAGCGTGGTGAGTTTACAGCGATGTATAAGTATGCCAACAGTCATAACGTATACAACTATGCTACCCAGAGTGCACCTTTCATCTATGTGGGCGATGGAAGCGTGAAGGAATTTGGTGATTTCAAACTTGGAACCACTTCTTATCTTCCTATTGACAACACGATGACTTATCGTGACATGCGCACTGGCGAGTTGGAACAAACAACTCTCTATGATGCTTGTTTGAACAAGATGAGCGAGGTGACATTGATGAACAATTACAAGTTTGACAATGGCTTGGCTTGGAAGGCATCCTTGAAGTACGACCACTCCCGTGGTGCCATGGTATATCAGACTCCAATGTCAATCATTGACTTGAAGAGTGCAGCCAACCAGGGCGTATATAATTATATGTATCTTGACATCGATGGACAGACCAAGGCTTATAATGGTCAGTATGTGCAGACACGTATGTCTTGTCTCAATGCGGGAACCATCGACGAGATGCTCTTCACCACAGAGTTGAGCAAGAAGTTCAAGACTTCCACCTTCCGTCTCGGCTTGAATGAGTGGTATTATCATATCGACTACGCTTCTAACACAACGATGTACGACCAGAGTGTTCCTGCTGATGGCAGTTATGCCTTGAGAGTTTGGAATGCCAACCAACACAACAACTACTTCTATGATTTCAACAAGAATGCATCGGAGTATTATAAAGGTGGAGAAAACAAGTTGGCTCTTTATTTCACCCATGACTGGGATGTCACCAAGAAGTTGAACCTTTACTATGGTGCTCGTTTGGAATGGCAACGCTTGAAGGGTGAGAATGCGGCAGTGAAAAATGCCCAAGGTGATTTTGTGGGAAGATTTGCTGATTATTATCTCGGAGCAACGGCTGCCGATGGTACAAAGATTACTCCTGCCGACTTGAGTTATAACTGGTTCAACTACGATTTCTCAGTGGCAGCCACCTATAAGTTGACCGCAAACTTCGGCTTCACTGGCGACTTCACTTATATCGTCCAGCATCCTAAGTTCGAGGCGTTTGCACCAGCCACCTTGCCAAACACCGATAAGATTTCAGTGCCATTGGGCAGAGTGGGTATCTACTACAATAACTCTTGGTTGAGTTTGACATCGCTCTTCTCATACATCTCGAAGACGAATAACAACTCTACGCTCAATCTCCAGCACGGCAGTGAAATTAAGGCGGCTCCTTTGGCTTACGACATCCAGACATGGGGTTGGACAACCGATGCTGTGGCTCATCCATTCAAGGGATTTGATTTCCACTTCCTCTTCACCTATCAGAAGCCAACCTACAAGAAGTTTGAGACTTCGGTTACTTTCAATGATGGATATGTGGGCAATATCAATGCCACAGGCAATATCGTGGCAGAGATTCCTGAGGTGCTCATCGAGCTGGATCCAAGTTATATGATTACCAAGAACATCAAGCTTTGGACGAGCTTCCGTTACTTCAGCAAGACTTATGCTAACATCAACGAGGCTTATTACTTCAATGATCACTGGGAGACATTTGGAGGTTTGAGCTGGCAGGTGAACAAGCGACTTTCGCTCGGATGCACTGTTGTCAACTTCCTCAACCAGACAGGAGCCAAAGGAAGTATCGCTGGTGCAGAGTTAATCACCAAAGATGAGGCGAAGGATATCAAGAACCAAATCATGACAGGTAGTTACCTCCGTCCATTTACCGTAGAATTTTCTGCGTCCCTCAAATTCTAACGCTGCTCCAAAATCTTCAAAAAACACCAAGCTCCCTCTCTTGCATGGAAGAAATTTCTCATGAAGGGAGAGGGAGCCCACTTGAAAGAATCAGATAACAACTAACAGAAACAATAACTAAACAATAACAACAATGAATACAAACCATATAGCTAAGGCTGCTTGCTTGATGATGATGGCATCAGCTACTATGTCTGTCTTTGCGCAGAAAATGAATATTGAACATAAGGGTGATACCACCATTATCCGCGTTGAAAATCCAACAAAATACCTGCTATTACCAGTTCAGGAAGAGAAAGATGAGGCTCAGGTAATCCTCGCAACAGGTGCAAGCGACGATACCTGGATGGATGTGCGCTTGGCTCAGAATGGAGCCGACTATTACGTACCATTCAATCTGAAGAAGAATGCGGCAGGAAAGGCTACCAATGGCAAAACCGCCATTGTGAAAATTCTTGGTTTGAAGAAGGATGCCCTGGCTCTCAACCTGATGAAACTCAGCGATACCTTCGATACCACCAATACCGATGAGTATCGTCCAAGTTATCACTTCACCCCTCTCTATGGGTGGATGAACGACCCTAACGGCATGGTATATAAGGATGGCGAGTATCATCTCTACTTCCAGTATAACCCATACGGATCTAAGTGGGGCAACATGCACTGGGGCCACGCCGTGAGCAAGGACCTCCTGCATTGGGAGCATCTCGACCCAGCCATCGCCCGTGACCCAGTGGGTCATATCTTCTCAGGCTCTTCTGTAGTGGATAAGAACAATACGGCAGGCTATGGCAAGAATGCCATTATCGCTATCTATACCAACAATAGCGTGAACCATGATGAGGTGCAGTGCATGGCATACAGCACCGACAATGGCAGAACCTTTACCAAGTATGAGGGTAACCCTGTGCTCACTCCATTCGATGGCTTGAAGGACTTCCGCGACCCTAAGGTGTTCTGGTATGAGAAGGGCAAGTGCTGGTACATGATTGTTTCTGCCGACAAGGAGACTCGCTTCTATAAGTCAAAGAACCTGAAGAAGTGGACTTACGTGAGTGCCTTCGGCAAGGGCTTGGGGCAGCAGCCATGCCAGTATGAGTGCCCAGACTTCTTCCAGTTGCCAGTGAATGGAGACAAGAAGAACATGAAGTGGGTGATGATTATGAACGTAAACCCTGGTTGCTGGTTTGGTGGCAGTGCCACAGAGTATTTCGTGGGCGATTTCGATGGCAAGAACTTCACTTGTCCTGATGGCAACGACGTGAAGTGGCTCGACTGGGGTAAGGATCATTATGCTACCGTTACCTATTCAAATACAGGCGACCGAGTATTGGCTATGACCTGGATGAGCAACTGGCAGTATGCCAACCTCACTCCATTCAAGCAGAACCGTGGTGCCAATGGATTGCCAAGAGAGTTGAAACTCTATGAGAAGGATGGCAAGTACTATATCTCCGAGAATGCAGCTCCAGAGGTATATGCGCTGAGAAAGGTAACTCACGACTTAGGCGATGAAACCGTGGATGGAGCCAAGGCATTCAAGGGAGCCGCTGCCAACATGGAGGGAGCTTTCGAGATTGAGGCAGACATCACCCCAGATGCCAACGGTGTCGCAGGTATCGAGATTTCCAACAACAAGCGTGAGCGCACCATGATCTACTTCGATATGAAGAAGGGCAAGGTCATCATGGACCGTACCGAGAGCGGACTCACCGACTTTGGTAAGAAGGCTGTGCCACATGATATTGAGTTGGCTTGGGATAAGCAGCGTGAGCAGCAGGCTAAGCAACCTGCCCGCATGGTTAATTCCATTAATTATAAGAACGACTTCGCTCTTGCTACCTGGGGACCATTGAGTCTCTGCGATGGCAATCAGACCTATCATGTAGATATCTTCGTGGACAAGTCATCCATCGAACTCTTCGTCAATAACGGTCGTATCGCCATGACCAATCTCGTATTCCCTGTAGCTCCATACGAGAATGTGAAGCTCTATAGCAAGGGTGGCAAGGCTGAGTTTAAGAATGTAAAGGTTCATAAACTGGCATTGTAAGGAATACTTGACTTCATGACCTATTGCAATAGACTTCGATGTCTATTGAAGTAAACTTCGTTGACTATTGCAATAGGCTTTATTATTAATTGAAAATTAGCTTTCTTATTTCTATGAACAAGTCAACAAAACTAACCCTCATCCCGGTGATGCTCTGTTTCTTCGCCATGGGATTCGTAGATTTGGTGGGCATTGCCTCCAACTATGTGAAGGAAGACCTCCAACTGAATGATGCGACAGCCAATCTATTTCCGTCGTTGGTGTTCTTCTGGTTCCTCATCTTCTCAGTGCCAACGGGCATGTTGATGAATAAAATCGGTAGAAAGAAGACTGTATTGCTCTCACTCATCGTGACGGTATTGTCTCTTCTCCTGCCTATCTTTGGCGAGACATTCGGCATCATGCTCGTCTCGTTCTCTCTCTTGGGTATAGGAAATGCTTTGATGCAAACTTCCTTGAATCCATTGGTTTCCGCAGTAACCGAGGGCAAGAACTTGGCTTCCACCCTGACTTTCGGTCAGTTTGTGAAGGCAATCGCTTCTTTCATGGCTCCATATATTGCCATGTGGGGTGCTGTGGCAACGATTCCTGCATTTGGCTTGGGATGGAGAGTGCTTTTCCCTACTTATATGGTGATAGGTATTCTTGCCACACTTCTCTTGGGGGGTACTCCTATCGAGGAGGAGAAAAACGAGGGCAAGGCTTCTGGATTTTTTGATTGTCTCAAACTCTTGGGCAAGCCTATCGTATTGCTTTCCTTCATTGGCATCATGTGCCATGTGGGCATCGACGTGGGTACCAACACTACAGCTCCTAAGCTCTTAATGGAGCGACTGGACTGGACACTCAACGAGGCAGCCTTCGCCACATCGCTCTATTTCATCTTCCGTACGATTGGATGCTTCACAGGTTCAGCTTTCCTTCGCATGATGAAGCCACGACTTTTCTTTACCATCAGTGTCGTGATGATGGCGCTGAGCATGGTGGGTATGTTCTTCGGTGAGAGTAAGGCGATTCTCTATATAGCCATCGCCTTGGTGGGATATGGCAATTCAAATGTCTTTTCCATCGTCTTCTCGCAGGCATTGCTTGCTTTGCCAGCGAAGAAAAATGAGGTGAGTGGATTGATGATCATGGGTCTCTTTGGTGGAACTGTCTTCCCTCTCATCATGGGATTCGCCAGCGATGCCATCGGGCAGATTGGCGCTGTGCTTGTCATGGCTGTGGGAGTACTCTACCTCTTCTCTTATATTAATAAGGTGAAAATGTAAGACTTAAATTACAAATAATAAATCATAAATGACAATTGGGCTATCGCCATGATAGGAAGATAGAGTGATGATTATGGCTAATGTCAGGATTAATAAATTTGAGTTATGAATACAGATTTGAATCAGAAATATTGTGTAGGTTTGGGAGAGATACTCTTTGATGTACTCCCTACAGGTTCTCAGTTGGGTGGTGCGCCTGCTAACTTTGCTTATCATGCAGGTCAGCATGGATTGCACTCTGTGGCTGTCAGTGCCATTGGCAATGATGCCTTGGGTGATGAAGCTCTTCGTTTGCTTGATGAGAAGAAACTCAAGTATGTGTTGCCAAAGGTGGGTTTCCCTACTGGCACTGTGCTGGTAACGCTCGATGACGAGGGCGTGCCAACTTACGACATCAAACAAGGTGTGGCTTGGGACAACATTCCTTTTACGGATGACATCAAGGAGATTGCCATCAATGCCGGTGCGGTTTGTTGGGGTTCTTTGGCTCAGCGCAGTGAGGTGAGTCGCAATATGATTTATGAGTTCCTCGACCATACACCACAAGATTGCCTTAAGATATTCGACATCAATCTTCGTCAGAACTTCTATACCAAGGAGGTTATTCAGGAGAGTTTGAAGCGTTGCAATGTGTTGAAGATCAATGATGAGGAATTGATTACCATCGGTCGTCTCTTCGGTTATCCTGGATTGGATATAGAGAACAAGTGCTGGTTGATTCTCGGTAAGTACAATCTCGATATGCTCGTATTGACTTGCGGTGTCAATGGTAGCTATGTTTTCACTCCAGGTGCAGTTTCTTTCCAAGAGACCCCAAAGGTAGAGGTTGCTGATACCGTAGGGGCAGGTGATAGCTTTACGGGTACTTTCTGTGCCAGCATCTTGAAGGGCAAGAGTGTGGCAGAGGCTCACAAACTTGCCGTTGAGGTGAGTGCATATGTATGTACTCAGAATGGTGCTATGCCAGTTATTCCTGAGAATATGATAAAATAGACTATAGGTCAAGACTATATTTTATCATGCATTCTCTTGGACGTAATGTCGTGATACTATACGCCATAACGGTATTGCTTAAAGTTTGACGCTTGAACTTGGACGTGTCAAAGATGTTATTGGTGATTAACGAAAGTTCCCACCTTTTTGACTTGTAACAGAGGGAGAAATCACAAAAGTAATTTACTCCCAAGTTGTTACCTTTGCTATGATAAAGTTCATTGCTCAAACTAACTATCCAACGGTCGTTTGGAAGCAGATTGAAGGTTAGCTCGTGTTCCCACGAGGTAACCTTTCTTGTTTTGTATCTGTCTGGTTCTGTATTGTTCTCTTGCTGGCTACTCTTCCAAGTAGATGCACCTTCTATAGTTAGTATGTTGAGTGGGCGCAAGGAATAATCCAATTTTAGAGATGAGGAAATCATTTGCGCATCATCAATTTGTTCATTGATGAGCAATTTATACTGGTTCTTGATATAAGAGCCACTAAGACCTATGTATAGACTTGCCCATGAGAACGACTTTGCGACATTGCCTCTTGCTCCTACAGAACGGTTCGTGTAATTCTTGTCTGAGGCATTCATCATGTAGATGTCATTCTCCATACTACTTTCATAGAGGATATTGCCAGTCTTTATGTTGTAGAAAGGTCGTATATTCAAGAACAACCTTTTGATAGGGTCGGTATATTGGTAACCGATGGTGAATGCTCCTTGTTTTTGAGTCGCTACTTCACCCTTGTTTTCTTTTAAGTTTCGATAGCTTGTGAAGATTGGGGTGTCGAATATTTCCATCCCATTTAACGGTGTTTGATTAAGGGTGGCAGAAGCTGTAACTTTTGATTTTGCGGAATAATCCCATGACCAAGATAGGCGTGGCTCAATAAAAAAAAGAGTAGCCTTGGAGTCTTGGTATGTGTGATGCAAGTATTTTAACTTGGCAGATGTATTCAATCTCTGTGAGCCGAACGTTAGAGACAAGGAGGGCATCCAGTAAGCTGTGGCTTGCTGGTATTCATTTGTCTTTTTGCCGTCTTTGGTAGATATGTCGCTCATAGAAGAAATGTCATTCACACCGATTCTTTGATTGTCATAGCTTGTGCCAAACTCGTTGTTGAGATACTGCTTTCCGATTTTTTGTTTGTATTTCAAAGAACCTGCTGCCGAAAATAATTTGAAATCTAATTTCTCAGTCAAGTTGTTGATGGTGAGCAATTCGCCTGGAAGATTCAGGTATGAGGCGAGTCCTTGTATCTCATAGACATTTCCATGAGTTGTCGTATGTGAGAGTTGAAAGTTGTCAGAGAGATGCTGTCTACGTGGTCTCACTCTCATATCTGTCTGTTTATCGTTGACTAATACCATACCAATACTTTTGTCAAAGTTGAAGTTACCTTGCAAGTTGTTTTTGATAAAGGTATGGGTACCATTGCTTTGGTAATTGATTTCTCCCTTCCACTGGCTCTTGTAGTTGTGGGCGGATTCTTCCTCCACGATGATAGGCATGTCTGGCAGGTTGAGGTAAGTTGTGGAGCGATAGTATTGCATGTTGGTCTTGTCTATCAGTCCGTTGGCTTGAAACCTCAATTCTTGCGTCTTGTTCAATTTTAACAACCAGTTTCCTGCCAAGAGATGACTATGGTTGAATGTATAGCGTTGTCTGTCTACATTTGCATTGCCGATGCTCAAAAGTGACAAAACTCCATTCTCCATACTGTTTGGGTCGGTCAGCATGGTGGACATTCCGCTGAATCGACTAATTTCATTTGAAATGTTCTTTCCCATATTATTGGTTTTGTACATGACGAGGGTTTGCTTGCTCTTGTTGAACAGCATTCCCATGATTCGGCCGTCATATAAGAAGTCTTTTCCATATCCAAAACCGATGTCTGCGGTTCCTGTCCATACGTCTTTTGATGTATCTTTCAAGACGAGGTTCAGTGCAGCTTGGTCGCTAAAGGAAATTCCTCTTAGAGACTTCACAGGTTGGTGGTTCTGTAAAACTTGTACGCTTTTGATTTTATCAGCAGAGATATTTTTGTTGGCGACACCATATTGTGAACCCATCAAGTCAAGCCCTTCAATATAAAATTTATTGATGGGAAGTCCTTGATAGGAAACAGAACCATTGTCTGAGACCTCCAATCCTGGCATCTTTTTGATGACATCAGCGATACTTCTGTCTTGTCCTTGTTTGAAAGCATTGACAGAATAAGAGAGAGTATCTCCCATACTTCTGATTTTTGAGGCTTTCACCTTAACTTCCTTGAGTTGGAATTTGCCACTTTTCATTGTGATGACCATACCATCTTTCATCTCATGGAAAGGGATGGTGAGTGTTTCATAGCCCAAGTATCTTACTTTTATCTCCTTGGGTGTGATTGAGTCAGGGTATTCCAAGGTGAAAGCACCATTGCCATCTGCTATGGCAAAGCAGATGGAATGGTTATCTTCGCCCATTGCGATAAGATTGGCTCCTTCTAAGACTTCTTTCTGGGAGTCAATGATTTTTCCTTTGATAATCTTGTTGGATGCAAACGCTTCGCTGCTGATGCATAACAATGATATGATATACAGGAAGAAGTTAGTCTTCCAGGAAAAGAGCTGTTTTGTGTTTGTAAACGATTGGTGTGCCATCGGCTTTACGTCCTTTAGAGTCGAATCCAAATCTATTCTTCATAAATTCTTGTGGGTTATGCGCATGTTCTATTCTCATTTTCCGATATTCCTCTGGTGTGCATTTGATGGCTTTATCCAATCTTGGAGTTGGAAGTGCTTTTTTCGGAGTTCGTATTTCTATGGCTTCAAATGTGGCAAGACCAGAGTCTTCTTTGGCATATATAATTGCACCAGGAAGTCCGTGGAGTTTCCAGGGACCTACGGAAAAAGGAATGTCAGGAGTATAATAAACATGCCATTTATGTCCTCGGTATGTACCAATCGCTGATTGGCAGTTGTATTCTGCGATAATCGTATCCTTGTTCGTTAACTCCCATTTCACAGGTTCGATTTTTTCTGTGTAATATACGTCTTTACCCATGAAATTAATAAAAAGTCTTTCACCTTTTTCTGGATAGTTGTTGAAAAAATATAGTTGAAATCTTGGACGAGGAATTTGGCTTGTTGCCCTTAGCATTTTGTCAAAACCTCCACCAGTTTTTTTGACACTATCTATAATTTCTTTTTGGGCATTATACCAACGATCGTAAAAGACATTTTTTTTCTTTCCTATGTTTAGTATCATTTCGGTTTCAATAGGATTCTTTTCAGCATATTCCTTTATTGTTGAAATATAGTGAATACAAGTTATAGTTGAATCTTTTTCTTGTGCACGAGAATGAATTGAGATACAAATGAAAAATGTTAATATATATAGAAAGTTCTTCATGTCTAATTGCTTTTTCCTCCATGGTGTCTAATAGAAACCATGGAGGCAGGTGTTAAATTAGTGACAATCTTCTTCCGTGTAGTGATTTAGCCACTCTATCGCTTGTTCCTCTGTAGAATTAGCTGGGATTTGGTGCTCTGTTCCGCAATCTGTGATGATGAACTGAGCGTCATAATGGTCATCTGTGTCGTCTGGTCCATCTGCAAATGCGCAGAAAGAAAATGCTGTTAGCATGACGAATGTACAAAATACTTTCTTCATAATTTCAGTTTTTAATTATACTTCAGATTAATACTCTCTTGGAATTCCAATCGCAAAGATAGTCTAAAGTTTTAAATGTTCCAAATATATTAACTTTTTTTTATGCAAAAAGTAATCGAAATAGGTTGATTAATGACAGAAAGAATGTCGATTCTGTATAATTATTACAGAATGACATTCTTTCGGAACTGCTACTTGATAGTTTCTGTTCCCAAATATTGCCCCTTACATGTGGCAGGAACACCATACTTCATCCAAGCAGGTTCTGGTGCACCTTTCATGTAGTAGTCAAAGAACTGCTGTAGGCGTATACTTAAGTCTTTGCAGTTTCGACGTTCCACCAAATTGTGCTCTTCCTTGTTGTATTCGAGCATCCATACTTTCTTGCCTAATCTGCGAAGTGCCATAAAGTACTCTATGCCTTGATACCATGGCACGGCACCATCATTGTCATTGTGCATAATCAATAATGGGGTAGACACTTTGTCTGCTTTGAAGAGGGGTGAGTTCTCTATGTAGAGGTCAAGTCCGCCCTTGTCCCAAAGAGTTGTGCCAATACGGCTTTGTCCATGTTCATATTGCATTTGGCGACATACGCCAGATGCCCAGCGGATGCCTCCGTAGGCAGAAGTCATGTTGCTGACAGGTGCGCCTGCTCCAGCTGCGCAGAAGAGGTTGGTGCGAGTGACGAGATAGGCTGTTTGGTAGCCTCCCCAACTTTGTCCTTGAATTGCCATCTTGGTACTGTCTACAAACTGGAATTGTTGGCACATGGCTTTGGCTCCAGAAACGATGCAGTTGTAAGCACTTTCTCCTGGATGCCCCACCTTGTATACAATGTCTGGTACAAATACTACATATCCTCTACTGCAATAGAAAGGAATATTGATGGTAGATCGACTTGGACGTGGTTCTATATAGTTGTAGAGAGTCTCGGAACGCTTTTCGTAAAAGTATATCATCATAGGATACTTCTTGTTTGGATCCACATTGTCAGGAACGTAAAGAAGACCATCGAGTGGGGTTCCATCATAAGCGTTCCAATGCACTAACTGCGCCTTGCCCCAACTATATTCTTTCTGCTGAGGGTTGATGTCGCTTAGGCATTTCTCTTGTTTGAAATCTGCATTACTCAAGCAGATGTTGTTTGCCTGTGCGAAGTTTCCTTTCTGGTATGCGATCAAATCAGCATTCTCGGCTTTATAAATATTGGTGTACGAGAATGTATCCAGTACATTGATGAATAAAGATTTGCTGTCAGCTATGTTGACGGTTGCGAAACCATTTCGTTTGGTTTGTTCGTCGAAGGCAGACATGTAAAGTTTGTCATTGTTGGCAATGACAACTTTCTCATCCCAGAATGTAGCTTTTGTACTTGGATGTTGATCATAAACCTTAGGGCGGAGCTGGATGCATCTTGCTCTGCCTTGTCCTTGTGTGAGGTTTTCAAATCCCTTTCCGTCAGGGTTGAACTTCCAAATGTCATATCTGTCATTGATGAGTACGCTCTCATCGTTTTCTGTCCAAAGTGGGCGCATGCAATATGCTGATGGGTGATTTGGGTGGTCATCTTCCTCATCATAGAAAATACTTCCTGTAGCTTTTGTGAGATTTACGGTTTTGCCACTTGCTATGTTGTAAGAATAATAGTCGGAATCGTCCATATTATACCAAATGACATACTTGCCGTTGGGAGAAACTTGTGCACGAGTGTTGACTTTTTCGGCGATGAGTCTACGTTCACCTGTATTCGTGTTTACCAAGGCGAGATCTGTATAATCGTCATCGTCCCACTGTGATTGTATGTAGTATTTGGTTCTGTCTTGCGACAAAGCCCATTTTGCATTGCCTTTGTCCATCATCGTGATTTTGTCCCACATGGCTGTAGTGAGAGGGACAATCTCGTATGAAGAATTAGAGTCATGGCTATTGTCCTTAGCTTGAGTATTGTTGAGGTTGATTACTGCCTCATAGACTTTCTTCTTGTTTTTTTCGAGATTTACCTTTTGCTGAGGTTGTATCTGGAAGTCTTTGTAGTTCCAAATGTCTACTTGTGCCGTCTCTGCTTCGATGATAGTAGTGTCTTTAGGGGCAATGTATGGAGCTACTCCAATGAGAATGCGCTTTCCATCCCCAGAAAACTCAGGGGCACTGTTCTCGTTGAGTGACCAATCGCTTGGTAAGTTCTTTGAGTAGTTTTGTGGAATGATCTCATAGGCTTTTCCATATCCTTTAGCCTTTTCGGATGCATTGGTATTGCTGGCATAGAACAATGAGCAATGTTTGTTTCCTGTAGTTGTGGTATCGGTGGAAGCCAAGAAAACCAATTGTTTGCCATCATTGCTATATCTTGCATGGCCATAGTATTTCTTGCCTTCTGAGAGAATCGCAGAATTCATGGAAGCAAGGTCGTAGAGTGTGGCAGCTGATTTCAACTTCTTGTTTTTCTTGTCTGGGTTTACCATGACAGTTAAGGATGAAGCGTCAGGGCTGAACTCATAGCTTGAGACGTTCTTGATGAATGTCTTCTTGCCAGAAAGTCTGTTGACAACAACAAGAATATCACCATCGAGTTTTTCTTGCTCGGCTTCCTTCTTTTTCTTTTCAGCTTCTTTCTTGCTTAATTTCTCAGACTTCTTGTTTTTGTCTTGAGTATTTTTCTTCTCTTTTTCCTCTGAGTTTTTATTATCTGCCTTAGATGCATTTTCTTTTTCAGACTTTTTAAGTTGGATATATGCTAAAAAATGATGATTGTCAATACCTGATTTGTATGATTTGATTTGTTCAAATTTCTCAACGCACCATTTTTCAAAGTCTATGATAGCAAGTGAGTCCTTTGGCATTTTATCTTTCTTGACATTCTTGTTTCTTGCTTTTCTTATTTTTGCGAAAGGTGCTTTGATGTTGATGGATGCGGAAAGATTGTCCTTGGCGATTTGTGCTTTGTACCCACGAGGTATCACCAACTCGCTTCCGTCATTATTGCGACGAACGATGAGCTTTCCGTCTCCTTCTTGAGGATTGACCTCGTATAGCAAGTATTTACCATCAGAAGTGAGTTGAGTATTGGCGATACTCTTCCATGAATCATAAACGGAATGATCTAATGGCTTCTTTTGAGCTTGAGTAACAGAAATAAAGCCAAAGAGCATTAGAAGTATGAATGCTTTTCTCATTTGCAATATTTTTCTCATTTGATTTAGAATGTTTAAGATGAGTTCGGTCTTTATAAAACAAGGGTTAAAGGTCGTGAGCATACCATGATGTGAATGACAAATTCCTTTGTCTTCTCACATATAGTGCGATGTCATAGAACCTTTAACCCTTTATCGAGAGAGAGTTTTATTCTTGAGGGTTGCTGATAGCAGAGTTGTAGTCAACCTCCTTGTTTGGAATAACCCAAGTCCAACCATTGTTGTCTTCAGGCTTGTTGTTTACTGCAAAAGAAGTGTGGAAACTGCCACCTTGCTTTGCGGAGTGGCGTACGATAGGCAATCCCCAGCGCTTGTAATTGAACCAGTCACGTCCTTCACCCCACATTTCTATGCGATAATAGAGACGAACTTCTTCCAGAAGGTCTGCACCTGTCTTGCTACAAGTATATGAGGTGTTACGACCAGATTTACTGTTCAATTCAATCAACAAGTTTTGAGCCTCAGTGTCTTTGTTGAGGTGACAATCTGCCTCGGCTTCGATAAGATACATCTCTGCGGCACGGAAAATGGCAATCTCGCCAACACCTGGCTGAGCTTTGGCTTGCTGTTTGAACTGCATGTAGGCAAAAATCTTAGAGGTGCTATAAAGCTTACTTCCATATTCTGCCTTGGCTCTTGCAGAAAGTGCTGTTCCTGCCAATCCGTTTGATGTCGTGTATTTGTCAGTCTTAGGATCCAAGAACATAGTACGACGAACGTCTGTTTCTGGAATTTGGTCGTATAATTCCTTACTGATGGCAGATGGATAGTTGCGACAGAGGCTTGAGCTTGCGTTTGAGCCTTCGTATGCATAGTATTGATAGTAGTAAAGAGTCTCCTCCTCAGAACTATACACTTTCCAAATCCATTCGCCGTTTTCAGTGTTGAAACCACCATCCACATAGTCGCTATTGCTCATCAAGTTGTAGCCCTTACGTGCCAATGGGGCATATTTGGCAGCTGTGGCCCAGTCCTCACGGTTGAGGGCAGCCTTGGCATATACAGCGTATGCTGCATTCAGGTTAGGCAAGTATTTCTCGTCTTTGCTTCGATCCATGCCTGACTCTGTGTACATTTTGATGGCATCATCGAGATCTTGATAAATCTGGTCGTAGCACTCTTTCAATGTTGAGGTAGGCATCTCATTCTTTGATTCATCCAGACGAAGAACTACACCACGTGAAGAACCATTGTTGCTGTCCATCCATCTCTTAGAATAAAGCTGGACAAGTTGAGAGAATGCGTATGCACGGAATGTAAGAGCTTGTGCTTTGAGGAAATTTCTCTCCTGCTCAGTACCTTCTGCGTTGTCGACACGGCAAACGATGGTGTTGGCATTACCAATGATCTTATAGTAATAGAACCATGGGTAATAATCGTAGATGCTGGTCGGACGAGTGGTGTAGAGGTTGTTGATAATAGATTTCCATCCAGTCAAGTTGCTCTTTTGATAGTCATTGCCAGGATAGTTTCCATACCATGTACGGATAGTGCCCTCACCGTTGAATCCCTGTGAACTTAGGTATTGGTGGGTCATCATCTTAGACAAACCATTGACCGCCAACTTTACGTTGTCTGTGTTAGCGAAGATGGTCTCCGTGTCTGCCGAAGAGTTTGGACTCAGGTTTAAATAGTCGGAGCTGCAAGACGTTGTGAGCATCAGTGCACTTGCAGATATGATTAATAATGATTTTCTCATTGTCTTCTTTTTATTATATTCTTTTTCTATGGATTCTCTGATAAGTCTAAATTGCTTTAGAACTTAACATCTACACCGATTGTAAATACTCGTGGGGTTACCAAATAGTTGTATTGGTATCCGTTGAAACTCTGCTGTGGGTTCATGCCTCTACGCTTGGTGAGGGTGAACGCATTTTCACATGAGAGATTCAAACGGATGGATTCCATGCTGATGGCACGAACCCACTCTTTTGGCAAGTTGTAGCTCATGTTGATGTTCTTCATCACGAGATAGCTGGCGTCGGTGAGCCATCTTGAAGATGTGTCATTGTTGTCTGTGCTCAATGTACTATTCAACTGTGGAATGCCGTCCTTCAAAATACGATTTGGCGAATCCTCGGTCATTCCTTCTGGAACAGCTGTCCATGACTTAAGAACGTCCTTGTGGTAGTTGGAAGGAGAAGTACCTGTTGACATCATGCTCTTGTATACAGCATCGTATACCTTGCCACCGATAGAGTAGGTGAACATGGTAGAGAGTGTGAAGTTCTTGTATCTAACAGATGGAGCAAAACTTCCATATACCTTTGGAATGGCAGAGCCATGGTATTCCTTCAAAGCATTCTTGGTTTGGTTTACATAATATTCGCCGTTGATGAGAAGAACGTTTTCTGTGATGTCTGTTCCATCAGGATTACCAATGGTCTGACCATTTGCATCCTTGATGAAGTTGTCTTCCAGGTTGGCCTTGTAGAGAGAGTTTCCTGTCATCTGGTCTATACCGGCAAATGTATAGGTATAGAACTCATAGCGCCTCTTTCCCTCAGCAATCTTATATATGCTTGAGATGATACCCTCCTTGTCCTGTTCTGGCAACTCTACGATCTTATTTTTGATGAAAGATGCGTTTACGGCAAAGTTAACCGTCCAGTCTTTGTTCTTGAAGATATCTACATCGGTATTGATTTCGAAGCCTTTATTTGAGATGGTACCCATGTTTTCTGTGATGGTGGCCTCTGCGTCATCTGATGATGTGGCACCTGCAGAAAGAGGAAGGTATACATCGAAGAGCAAGTCTTTGTTGCGCTTGTCAAAATATTCAACACTGATGTTCCAACGATTGAAGAGGCGAGCGTCAAGGCCAAGGCCGAATGAGGCACCAGTTTCCCACTTCAAATTGGTGTTGGAAAGTTGTGAGAGGTAATATGCACCCTTATTGTTGTTCTGATTGGAAGCATAGAGCGCCATATAGGCATAATATCCTGCACCTGCGTCATTTCCTACAAGGCCATAGTCTGCGCGAAGTTTCAAGTTGTCAACCCATGAGATTGGCTTCATGAAGTTTTCTTTAGTGATGACCCAGCTGGCACCAACACTGCCGAAATTACCCCAACGGCTATCTTTTGCAAAACGAGAGGAACCATCACGGCGGAAAGAGGCCTCTACGTTATATTTCTCTTGATAGTCATAGCGTACACGACCCAAATAACTCTCTGTGCGATAGCGGTTGCTGTAGCCATCGCCATTTGTTAAAGTGGTGAAGTTGTCCAAGTTGTCTTTGCCTTCGAAGGTTTGATTGGTTTTGTATACGTAAGTGTAATCATAGAAGTAGCTGTAGTTCTCATGACCGAGCAAAACACCTACGGTATGGTCGCCAAATGTGTGGTTCCAATTCAATTGCTGTTGGAAAGTATAGTTCTTGTAACGATAGAAAGTACGGCTTGTACGGCCGTTACTTCCCTTGCCGTCACCGATTATAGCACTATTATAGGTGCGGTTCTCATTGTTGCGCACGTTCAGTTCGCCCTTTAAGGTGAAAGTGAAGTCTTTGAGAAACTTAAAGTCTGCATAGGCTGAGCTTTGGAGCGTGTTGCGGAAAGTCTTGTTCTCGTTCAACTCATTCTCCCAAATGACGTGACGGTCTGAATACTGGTTGCGAGTCTGTACGATATTTCCATCCTCGTCAGTATATGAACCTGAATCATATTGCTGATTGCCTTGTGCATCCAATCGATATGAACCATCGGCATTGTGTAAGTGTATTGGATAGATAGGGGCTATGTTACGGCAATACATAAAAGCATTGGTGTAAGAAGCAGAACTGTTACCATTGGTAAAGTTGGTCTTCTGGTGGCTTCCTGAAAGAGAAAAACCAGTATTGAGCCATTTCTTTGGACGGAAATTCATAGAGGCGCGACCAGTCAGACGGTCAAAATCTGAGTTGCTGACATAACCCTTCTCGTTCAAATATCCGATAGAGAAATAGTAATCACTTTTGGCTGATGACTGACTTCCGCTAAAGCTGTATTCTTGGCGATAACCATTTCGAATAGCTGCATCATACCAGTCAAGATCTCCTGCATAACCATCGAGAATCTTTGCATCGGAAACTAACTTTCCGTTAGCATCGAAAAGTTGGTCGTCTGCCTTATTATATATATTAAGGTATAATTCATCTGCGATAAGATTTTTAGAAGCATAGTCGTTGGCTGTCGCTAAGTCGTCACCGGCAGTGATGCGAGCATTGCGTAAGTTCATCCAACTGGATTCCATGAATTGTGTGGTGTTCAGAAGCTCGTATTCCTTGATACCACGAGAGTATGTACCTTGGTTAACCTTGAGGTTGAAGGCCATTTTCTCACCTTTTCCTCGTTTGGTAGTGATCAAGATGACACCATTGGATGCACGATTTCCATAAAGGGCGCAAGAAGCGGCATCCTTCAATACAGTGATGCTTTCAATATCATTAGAGTTCAAGTCTGAAATGTTACCACCAAATGGCACTCCATCTAAAACGTACAACGGATTGCTTGAACCATTGACTGTTCCGAAACCACGGATGCGGATAGAAGGTGCTTCGCCAGGCTGACCGTATGTGCTGTTAATTTGGATACCAGAAGTGGAGCCTTCCAAAGCGGAAGTCACACTTGATACAGGGCGCACCTCAATCTGTTTACTGTCAACCTGTGTGACAGCACCAGTAAGGGTTGACTTCTTTGCGGCACCATAGGCGACCTGTACAACGACTTCGTCGAGCGACTTAGAGTCCGAAGCCAAATAAATCTTCATGTTTTCTTTGGCTTGTACTGTCTTGGTCTTCATACCGATGTATGAAATAATCAAGGTTGAGCCTCTTTTTACGTTTTCCATGTGGAACTTACCATCAATATCTGTGGCTGTACCCATGTTGGTGCCTTGGATTTTGATGGATGCACCTATGACAGGTGACTCATCCTCACCAGAAAATACGGTTCCTGAAACCGTGGTTTGTGCCATTGCTTTACCTCCCCATACAAATAGGAGTACAGCAATGAACAACATTGATAATTTTTTTTCCATAAAATCTCTCTCTTTAAACAATTAATAATGCATAAAAATGTTATCGCATGCAAAATTAGTGTATATTTTGGATACAGCCAAATTTTTATGTTGTAAATATTGAAAATCGGTGATAATTTAACATTTTGCATGAATATTTGATGTGAATACTAATAGATTGTTCTCTAAATACTCTAAAAATAATCGTATTGAAATATAAATTCTGGTTGCCTCTCTCATTTGTAGAGTCTTAAGAATGTTAACTACTTTATAAAAATACAAAATATAGTTTTATATCAAAATACAGATTTACTTAAGATAAATCTTCGTTCGAAAGTTTGGGATGTGCGTTCCAAAGTATGGAATGAACATCCTAAAGTACGGAACGTATATTCTAAAGTACGGAACGGAGATTTGTACGGAGATTTGTATTAATGCCAATGAAATCTACATCTAATTGAAAGTAAAATCACTCCTCTTTGAAATCCAATTCTAACTCTATGTATTCTGGCTTTGCCGTGCTATTCTCTCGGTCTTCTTTCTTTATTTCCTCGGAAGAAGCATTGCTGACTGACAATCCCAACAAGCGGATGGGGTGGGAGGAAGAGTAATTGACCAAACTCAACAATCTCTTGCTTAACGGAAGAATCTCGTCTTTCTTTCTTAAAATCTTGTCTTGAGAGATACTGCGAGTAATCTGTGTGAAGTCGGCGTATTTTACTTTCAGTGTGAGCGTCCTGCCCTCGAAACCGCTTTTGTCGATACGGGTGATGAGTTCGAGCACCGTGTGGTATAGCTCGATGACGACGGCTGATTTCGTGTAGATGTCCTCTAAAAAAGTCTGCTCGCATCCCACTGACTTGCGCTCTCGGTAGGTGATGACAGGGCGCTTGTCTATGCCTCGTGCGAAGTCATAGAAGATATGGCCTGCTTTGCCAAACACTTCTACCAAATGCCTTTCTGATACTTTCCTTAGGTCGGCACCCGTATAGATGCCCATGAAGTGCATCTTCTGAAGGGTCTTTTTGCCGACACCCCAAAAGTCTTCCACGGGAAGTTGCCCGATGAAATCGAGCGCTTTATCGGGATGAATAGTACAGATGCCATCTGGCTTTCGATAGTCGGAGGCCACTTTGGCGAGAAACTTGCAGTAGCTGATGCCGGCTGATGCCGTGAGCTGTGTCTCCTCTTTGATGCGTTGCTTGATCTCCTTGGCGATGTCGACGGCAAGCTCTATACCTTTTTTATTATTAGTGACATCAAGGAAAGCCTCGTCGATGGAAATGGGTTCGATGAGGTCGGTGTATTCTTGGAAGATGTGATGTATTTGTTCTGATATTTCTTTATAATGCTCATGTCGACAAGGAACGATGATGAGATTAGGGCAACGCTTCTTGGCTTGCATGATGGATTGGGCGGAATGAACTCCATATCTTCTTGCCTCATAGCTTGCCGTGGAAACCACACCCCGTGGACCATCGAAGCCTACCGCAATCGGTTTGCCCCGAAGTTCGGGATTGTCTCTTTGCTCCACAGAAGCGAAGAATGCATCCATGTCTATGTGTATAATCTTTCTGTTCATTCTAACAATCAGCTCTTATTTACTGCAAAATTACGATAAATTTATTTTTTCTCACCATATAAATTAAAATTCTTTCTAAAATTTTAGATTATATGCAGAATATTTACTATCTTTGCGCTCAAAGGAAGATTTTCTCCTCGTTTTATAATGAGTAAAGTAATAGGTCAATGTTGAAAGTAAAAAGAATATTTATTTTTGTGTTGGTACTTATGTTGGCGAGAGTATTTGCCACGTATGCTCAAAGTTCGGAATACAAAATCCCGGATTTTAATCTTTGTTTCAGAATTTTGGCAAAGAATCGTGTTACATATAATCAATACAATGATAGTATCTTTCAAATTAAAGAACATGACAAATGGGTGAATTTCTTCCGCCATAGAGCCGTTAAAAATCATCAGATTTTTGCAGCAAATAAAGAAACTTTGCGTACGTTGAAAGACTTTGTCAGTCAAACGAAAGACAATGAGTGGTATTATGTCAATGCTTATCGTGATTTTTTTGCAGCCTTTCGAAACGAGTTTATAGCGACAGGAATGAGTGATCCTTTTACGATATTGGAGATTGCGAAGTATTTCGATTCATATAATAATAATCCTTATTGCCCAGACTCCTTGAATTTTACGACGTCTTTTGATTTGTGGAGGGGAGCATCTTATAATCAGCTTTTTAATTTGACAAAAGATACTACTTACTTGCGAAAATCTTTTGCAAGCCTTCGTAATATATTGTTGCCAAGATATACAAATGTATATAATTATAAGGCGAATTATGCTTATGCTCTGTTTAATTTAACAAGTGTTCGTTATCTTCGTTATCACATAGTTTCTTTAGAGGAGTACAAGAAAATTGTAGAAGATTTCCGAAATTTTTTGGAACGTGCGGATATACTTGATTGGATTGATGAGAGACAATATCGTACCTTGTCACGTCGTGCGCAAACGTTGGAAGAAGATTTAATTCGCAATGTTTATATGGCAGATACGACTGTGATGGATAAAAATGTTGCTGACTCGATTATGAATAAAATAGTGAAACGAAATTTGCGTAGCTCATCCATATCGTATCCTTCTTATTTGCGTGCTTTGATGATGCAAATTAAACTTAACCAAATCTCACCTGAGGAGGCTCTTAGAAAAGGTATGGAGCGATATGAAGATGAAAGAAAAATATTGAAAAAGTCAACTCTGAAGAGAGATGAGTTTACTGTATTTTTGCAACCCTATCTCAATTTGATCTTTATAAATGACGAGTCTAAAGTTTCTCGTGCTCGAAAAAGAAGAAATGTTTTACGCTTTTGCCATGATATAGAAGTAGCATATAGAAGACGTAATGATAATCAAAATGACAATCTTTATGTGAGTACTTTGTCTACTTTGGTTACGTATGATCGCCTTATTAAGTATCTTACTCCGAAGGAACGTATTCATTTTCTTAATTCCTTGTGTGTGTCAACTCAGATTTCAACTTACGCTCATTCTGTACACGTAGCTAAGCTGGCTGAAACACTGATGGAGGGCATTTTGAAATATAAGCCGGATTTGCTCATAGGAACTTTTGGTGATACTCAAGTTTCTGCGATATTGAAGCATAAGAAGAATTATTTGAAGTTCATTCATGATGCCGCAATGTATCATGACTTGGGGAAGAATTCAATTTGCTCGGTAGTCAACAATGATTATCGGCCACTAACAGATAGTGAGTTTTCTATTATCAAATTGCATCCAGAACTCGGTTTGAAATTCTTGAAGTTAGCACCTTCTCTGGAAAAATTCCATGATACAACACTCGGTCACCATAAATGGTATAATGGACAGGGCGGTTATCCAATGTCATTTGACAACACAAAGTCCCCTGTGCGTTTTATGATAGATGTCGTGACATTGAGCGATTGCTTGCAAGCAGCAACAGAGCGATTGGGACGTAATTATAAGATGGACAAGACTATGGATGTTGTGATGCAAGAATTTCGACAAGAATCGGGGACTCGTTATAATCCTGATTTAGTGGCGTTTATTGATGAACATGAGGACATAAAAAATAAGTTGGCTTACTTGATAGAGGATGGTTGGCTTAACATCTACTATAATATCTATACCAATTATCTCAATCCACATGCGTTAGTTGATAACTTAGTGAGAATCAAAAAATAATTCTAATCATAAAAAGACTCCCAAGAAGGATTATGAAATCCTTTGGGAGTCTTTTTATATTATCATCTATAGATTATAGATGTTTTTACTTCTGGCATTCCTTGCAAGGAGTCCATGGCTTCAACTGCTTGAAGAAGTCGTTGCCCTTGTCGTCTACAAGGATGAAAGCAGGGAAGTCCTCTACGGTAATCTTCCAAATAGCCTCCATGCCAAGCTCTGGGTACTCTACGCACTCGATGCTCTTGATAGAGCTCTGAGAGAGAACGGCTGCTACACCACCAATAGTACCGAGGTAGAAACCACCATGCTTCTTGCAAGCATCTGTTACCACCTGACCACGGTTACCCTTGGCAATCATTACCAAACTTGCGCCATGATCCTGGAACTCATCTACGTATGGGTCCATACGGTTGGCTGTGGTAGGACCCATAGAGCCACATGGATAACCCTCTGGAGTCTTGGCAGGTCCTGCATAGAGGATAGGGTGATCCTTGAAGTACTGAGGCATCTCCTCGCCAGCGTCCAGACGAGCCTTGAGCTTGGCGTGAGCGATGTCACGAGCCACGATGATGGTACCCTTCAAGTTCACACGGGTGCTAACAGGATACTTGGTCAACTCAGCACGTACAGCATCGATACCCTTGTCGAGGTCGATCTCGATGCCCTTCGCACCCTCGCCTGGCTTGCGAAGCTCCTCTGGAATCAACTCTGATGGGTTCTCATCCATCTTCTCCAACCAGATACCATCCTTATTGATCTTAGCCTTGATGTTGCGGTCGGCAGAGCAGCTTACACCCATACCGATAGGGCAGCTAGCGCCATGACGAGGAAGGCGGATGACACGGATGTCGTGAGCCAAGTACTTACCACCAAACTGAGCACCCAAGCCAATCTTGTGAGCCTCTTCGAGGAGCTTGTTCTCCAAGTCGATGTCACGGAAGGCACGACCTGTCTCATCGCCTGTAGTAGGCAATTCATCGTAATACTTGATAGAAGCCAACTTCACGGTAAGAAGGTTCTTCTCAGCACTGGTACCACCGATCACGAATGCGATGTGGTAAGGAGGGCAGGCAGCTGTACCGAGGCTCTTCATCTTCTCTACCAAGAATGGGAGGAGTGTGCCCTCGTTCTGGATAGTAGCCTTGGTCATAGGGTAGAAGTAAGTCTTGTTGGCAGAACCACCACCCTTGGCAACCATCACGAAGCGATACTCATCGCCCTCTGTTGCCTCGATGTCAATCTGAGCAGGGAGGTTGCAACGAGTGTTTACCTCGTCATACATGTTGAGAGGTGCATTCTGAGAATAGCGGAGGTTGTCCTGTGTATAGGTGTTGTAAACACCAAGGCTCAATGCCTCTTCATCCTCGAAGTCGGTCCATACACGCTGACCCTTCTCACCGTGGATGATAGCAGTACCTGTATCCTGGCAGAATGGGAGGATGCCCTTAACGGCAGTCTCTGCATTGCGGAGGAACTGGAGAGCCACGTACTTGTCGTTCTCGGAAGCCTCTGGGTCGGTCAGGATCTTAGCCACTTGCGCATTGTGCTCACGACGGAGCATAAACTCTACGTCGTGGAAACCCTGCTGTGCCAACAAGGTCAATGCTTCCTTAGAAACCTTGAGGATAGTCTTACCCTCAAACTCAGCTGTGCTTACACCTTCCTTGGTAAGCAAGCGATACTCTGTCTTGTCCTCTCCAAGCTGGAACATTGGAGCGTACTTGAAATCAGGAGTTTTAGCCATAACTACGTTTTTGTATATTTTAATGAATCAATTATATTTTATAAATCGAATTGTAATTGTCGCTGTCATTCGTCGATTTTAGAAGCCGAAGATTTCCTCTTGTGTGAGGTGCTTGATAGGAGCTATCTTCTTCAATGCCTCCATGTCAAGGTTCTTCTCATCACCAAGGATCACCATGCGATATGGCTTGCCTACGATATTCTGCTTCTCGAAGTTGGTGATGTCTTGCAAAGTGATAGAAGGAATCTGTTCGTAAAGCTTCTTGTTGAGGTCATAGTCGATGCCCATCTTCTGAGCTGCCATATAGGCATTGATCACACCGAACTTTGTGGTACGCATACTCTGCAAGCTCTTGGTGAGACTCTGCTTTGCTAAGTTGAAGGCAGCCTCATTCTGTGGCAAACTGTCTGTAATCTGGTCAAATACCTTGATACAGTCCATCATCTTGTCATTCTGTGAGATGATATGAGTGAAGAAATACTCGCTATCATTCTTGCGACCAGGACGAACATAGTAAGAGCCAGCATTGTAAGCCAAACCACGTGTCTCACGAAGTTCCTGGAAGACGATGGCGTTCATGCCACCACCAAAGTATTCGTTGAAGAGGCTGATGACACCAATGTTGTTGACATCGAATACCTTACCTTCATTCTGGTACTTGCGGAGATAGATGTTCTTAGCCTCGTATGGAGCGATGCAAATCTCGTTCTTTGTAATTTGCTCCAACTTGTATTCCTTGCCTTCTGGTACTGGGTTGAGCTTCTTGGCTGTCTTGTGCTCCTTGGCAAGGAGAGAGCTGAGTTCTTTCTCGCTGTAAGGACCATAGTAGAGTACTGTGTGCTCGATGTTGTTCAATCCTCCGAGAAGGTTGACCAACTCTTGTGGGTCCATCTTGCGCAGGTCGTCTGTCTTGATGGCGTTGCGAGAAGAGTTGTATGGACCGTATGTGCAATAGTTCCACAGGTAGTTGAAGTTTGACTTCTGGTTGGTCTTCATATCAGCATGGTTCTTCTCGATGAGGTCGACGAATTGGTTCCATGTAGTCTTGTCTGCCTTGGCATTGTGGAGTACCTCTTCCAAGAGGTTCAATGCGGCAGGAAGGTTCTCGTTCAAACCGTTCAAGCTGATTTGCAAGCTCTTGCTACCTTGGCTTACGCTGTAGTTGCAGGCCAACTTATAGAAAGCCTCCTTGATGTCAGAGACGGTCTTCTTGTTTGTACCGATGTAGTTGAGGTAGTTGGCTGCATAGCTATAACGGATATCTTTCTCATCACCGAAGTCATAGTAGAATACCAAGTTGAACAAGCCATCCTGGGTGTTCTGCTTGTAGAGAAGTGGCAATTTCTTGGAAGTCTTTCCGATGGTCAAGTCCTTCTTGAAGTCGAGGAACTGTGGCTGGATAGGAGCTACCTCAGTGTTCTTGATTTCCTTTACGAAGTCACTCTCGTATTCACGGTTGGCTGGGATAGGGGTGATGATAGGCTTCTCAATCTTCTTCAAGGTACTGTCTTCGCCCATGCGCTTGTAGACGCATACGAAGTTGTCGTCACGCAAGTACTTGTTGGCGAAGTCAACGATGTCTTGCTTGGTCAACTTGCTCTGACGTTCTATCTGTTTTGCCACATCTTCCCACTTCTGGTCGTTGATGAAGGCATCCACCATGATGCTGGCACGATTGTCGTTGCTATCAAGACCTTTGTAGTAATTCAACTTCTTGTTGGCGATGACTGAAGGAAGAAGGTCGTCGGAGAATTCTCCACGGCGCAACTTTGCGACTTCTTCCAAGAGAAGGGCACGTGCTTCTTCCAACTTCTGGTCTTTGTTTGGAAAACCCTCCAAGAGGAATGCCGTATAGTCGTGAAGTGAATAAGGGAAAGCACCTGCTCCCTGAAGTTTCATCTTTTGCTCCAAGTCTACTTCCAAGAGACCCGCCTTGCCATTGGATAGCATGTCGCTGATGATGTCGAGGTAATCATTCTGGGCATCATTGGCTCCCTTGAATCTCCAACCCAACATCACGTTCTCGGCTTCCTTGCCCACGACGGTGGTGTCCTTGACGGCTGTGATTTCTGGCTGTACGCCAAACTCAGGGCGAGAAAGGTTGTCGCTCTTCTTCCAAGAACCAAAGTACTTGTCGATCACTTCGATGGTCTTGTCTGGGTCGAAGTCACCTGCCAAAACGATAGCGATGTTGTTTGGCACATAGTAACGATGGAAGTAGTTCTTGATGTTGACGATGCTTGGGTTCTTCAAGTGCTCTTGCTCACCGATAGTGGTCTGAGTTCCGTAAGGGTGGGTAGGAGTGAGGAGCTTCCAAAGTGCGGCAAACTCCTTTGTGCCATCGCTTGCCATAGAGATGTTCTTCTCCTCATACACAGCCTCCAACTCAGTGTGGAAACCACGAATCACCATGTTCTGGAAACGGTCGCTCTGAACCTTTGCCCAGTTCTCGATCTCATTGTTAGGGATGTTCTCCACATAGCAGGTTACATCATTGCTGGTGTAAGCATTGGTGCCTTCACTGCCGATGCTTGTCATGAGCTTGTCGTACTCATTTGGGATATTGTACTTGGCTGCAAGCTGAGAAACGGAGTCGATCTCGTGGTAAGCCTGCTTACGCTGGGCTGGGTCGGTGAGCTTACGGTAAGCTTCATAGCGGCGGGTAATCTCATCGAGGTATGGAGCCTCTTTCTCAGCATCGGTGGTACCAAACTTCTTGGTGCCCTTGAACATCAAGTGCTCCAGGTAGTGAGCCAAACCGGTAGTCTCAGCAGGGTCATTTCGAGAGCCTGTTCTCACGGCGATGTTAGCCTGCAAGCGAGGCTTCTCCTTGTTTACAGACATGTATACCTTCAATCCATTGTCGAGGGTATAGATTCGAGTCTTCATTGCATCGCCTGGTACGGTGGTGTAATGATAATCCTTTGCGGTGGCATTCAAGGCTCCTATCAAGAGGCCAGCCATCATTACATACTTTAATTTCATATTGTTTTAATTAATGTTTATTGAATATAGGGCTTGATGATTTCTTCTCTTGCTCCTATAGTTGATTTTACTTCTAACCTATGATTAACTCCTTACATGGAAATGAACTTCCAACTCCTAACTCTTAACATAGGGATTAACTCAGAACTTCAAACTTTTAACATAGGATTAATTTCTAACTTAGCTTAGAGAACCCTTTCCTCCTGTTACTCTTCGTAGTCCACCTCTTGGTCGAGGCTGTCAACGAAGTTTCTGAACACTTCTTCCTCCACGTCTCCCATGGCGAATTCCTTCTCGGCATCCTTCTTGATTTCAGCTATCCAAGAACGGCGTGCTTTTATGTAATCCTCATGGATGCGGTTGGCGTCTTCGAGGGTGATTTGGTCGATGTGATAATAGTCACAAATCATCCGATAGGTCCATGCCCACTGATATTCACGATAGTTGGCATCGATTACCTCGAATCGCTTGATGAGCGTTTGAATGTCATCAATAGGGTGGATGTCTGCCTTGCCATCGGTAGAATGGGCGTCTGTTATGCCGTCGACTACGGTTTTATGGTCATTGGAGCATCCTGCCTTCAAGTCGCTGATGATGCGCTCTTCCTCTGAGATAGGGAGCAAGAGACCCGATAGGTCGTCCCAGTCGCCCAAGCCGACTTGGGTGGTTGGCGGTGTGATGGAAGGGTCTCGCTTCAAGACACGTTTCAAGACGGCACCCATGTAGATGCGAAGGGCGATGTCGTAATACTTGATGCCCTTGTGGAGGGATGAGGCTGGGATGATATACTCATGATAGAGATATTGCGAAACGTTGTCGCCCGTCACCTCACGGAGGTTCTCCAATATCTTCTTGCCTTTCAGAATCTCGCCCACGGAATAAGGGGAAAGCCAGTCGAAGTTGACGATGCTCTTGCGATTCTCCATGGCACGCAGGTCTCGCTTTGGCCATTTTTTGATGTCACGATACAAGCCCACAGTGGTGATGTTTCTGCCAGGGATGAGGAACATCTTGTCGCCATCGGCTATCAGGTAGGCGAATGGCAGGTTGCGAGTGTTAGGATGGTGCATCAGCTTGCCGAAACATACGGAGAAGGTACCGAGGGTGGCTGGCATCAGCAGATAGGCGCCACTCGCCGTCTTGGAACCTCGTTCGAGGATGCCCCAGTGCATAGGCCCCATCTTGTAGGCATGGTTGGAGAAGTTGGTGGCAGAGCCGGCGTTATAGAACGAGAACATGCCGCCGATAAGAAGACTGCTCTTGTGGTGGGAGGCGGTGAATGGTCCGCAGAAAGCCGCACATGCCTCGCCATTGCTCATGTAGGAATTGGCGAAAAAGACCGAGGCGGAGGCGGTGAAACCATTGCTCAACTGGCAAGCCTCGCCCACGAAACAATCCTGTATCTTCACGCTGTTGATGACGCTTGCACCCTCGGCGATGATGCTGTTCTCTGTGATGACGCCCGTGCCGATATACACATTGCCATGTACAGACCCCAACAAGGTGCAGTCGCTCAAGCGGGAGGCACCATTGATTTCGCAGTAGTCATTGATTACGCAGTTGGTAATCTCCTTGGTGTTGATGATTTTCACGCTATTGCCGATGCGCCCACGGTCGGGCATCTTGTTGTCGATGTCGGTCTTGATGAGCTGTCGGATGCGTTCCTTGAGCTCCTTGTCGGAGAAATGCTTCACCATGAAGGCGGCAAGCTGGCTGTTGAGGTCGGAGAAGAGAATGACGTTGCCTTCACCTACCTCGTTGAGCACGCTCACCAGGTTGCCTTCGCCGTATGTGGCACCCTCGGTGGTTTCCATCGTTGATACATTGGAGATGTAGCAATCGTCTCCAATGGTATAGTTGTTGATGAAATTGCCGATGTTCTCGATGAGGCAATCATCGCCGATGGTCACGTTGCGCAAGGTGGCATTGTTGATGCCGGAGTGCTTCACGAAACCTTGGCTTACCTCCACGTTCTTGTCGAAGGAGCCAATGTTTACCTCGCCATAGAGCATCACGCGATGCATGTAGTTGGGCTTGAAGTCTTCTGAGACATTCACCGATGTCCAGTCTTCTGCCCAGCAACTGTTCTGCTTGAGCACCTCAATCTCTTCGGCGGTTAGGGGTCTGTAGTCATTCATATTTGCTTTTATTATTATTCGTAATCTTGATAGAGAAAGTCGTTGTATGGATACTTCTGTACGTGGAGCTCACGTACTTTCTTGTAGAGCACGTTACGGAATTCCTCGATGTTCTCCTTGTTCTTGGCGGAGATGAAGAGGCAGTCGTCGTTGAGCTTTGCCATCCATGTCTTTTTCAAGTCCTCCAATGGAATGTTCTCCTTCTGCATCGGTGTGAGGTCGTCTTCCTCTTTCTCCACCCATGAGTAGTTGTCTATCTTGTTGAAGATAATCATCGAAGGCTTGTCGGAGCATCCGAGTTCCTTGAGTGTGTTCTCTACGACCTGTATCTGTTCCTCGAAGTCGGGGTGTGAGATGTCGACCACGTGCAGGAGCAAGTCTGCCTCACGGGTCTCGTCGAGGGTACTCTTGAAGGAGTCTACGAGGTCGGTAGGGAGCTTGCGGATGAATCCTACGGTGTCGGCGAGAAGGAATGGGAGGTTTTCTACCACAACCTTGCGCACGGTGGTGTCGAGGGTGGCGAAAAGTTTGTTCTCGGCAAAGACCTCGCTCTTGGAGAGCAGATTCATGATGGTGCTCTTGCCCACGTTGGTGTAGCCTACGAGGGCTACACGGATGAGGCGTCTACGGTTCTTGCGCTGGGTGGTCTTCTGCTTGTCGATTTCTGCAAGGCGTTCCTTCAGGAGGCTCATTCTGCCGAGGATGATACGACGGTCCATCTCCAACTGGGTCTCACCAGGTCCACGAAGTCCCACGGAACCCTTTCCGCCACCAGAGCCAGAACCACCACCTTGGCGTTCCAGGTGGGTCCAGAGTCTCTGGAGTCGAGGAAGCATGTAGCGGTATTGTGCCAATTCCACCTGTGTCTTTGCGGCGGCAGTCTGGGCACGCATGGCGAAGATGTCGAGAATCAGGGAGGTACGGTCGAGTATCTTGACTTGCAACTCTTGCTCGATGTTGCGTATCTGCTTGGCAGACAGCTCATCATCGAAGATGACCATACCAATCTCGCGGTCTTCTTCCTCCTCGTCCTTGATGTATTGCTTGATTTCTTCGAGCTTTCCCTTGCCCACGTAGGTAGTTTGGTTAGGCGCCACAACTTTCTGTGTGAATCTCTTCACGGTGACGGCTCCAGCAGTGTCGGCAAGAAATTCCAACTCGTCGAGGTATTCCTTGGTCTTGGCCTCGTCTTGCTCCTTGGTGATAAGTCCCACGAGCACGGCGGTTTCCGCCTTGACCTCTGATATTACAAATTCTTTCATTTATTGTCTGTGATAGAATAGCGTTATGTAAAAAAGTATGCGCTCCATGGTGGGACATCCTTTCGAAGATGCGGTGTCCTTGCGTGCGCGCATTATTATATAATAGGTGCAAAGTTAATAAAAAATATTCTCTTTCTCTAAAAAACAGGGATAAATTATAGTTTTTTTATGTTCTTGTTTCGCCTTTCGTTGCATTTTACCATGGCTTGGGTTCCTTCTCGGAGCCTGAAAATGCACAGAAAGCACAGCAACTTTTTGTTAACAATATCCATCAAGGAGCTTCGTGCCAAGCCTCGAAAAGCTTGTAAGTGCTGGAAAATAAAGCAAAAAGCCTTGGAAAGTCTGAAAAAATTCGCAAACGTTTACGTGCTTTTTTGCGTAAAAAAATGAATTTTATTTGATTTATATCAATAATTATTATAATTTTGCACCCAGAAAACAAAACTGATTTTCAAAGATACAAATCATAACTACATAAAAACACAACTGCTGAAACATTCAAAAACTTAGAAACAGCCTCGACGTGATGTCGGGGCTTTTTTCTTTTCTCCTTCTTCCTCCTCTTGTCATTGGGTAGCATAACTTTTCGATTTCGTCTCCATGTGTGCGCAAAAAACAAAACAAATTTCTTAGTTTTGTGCAAAAAGTGTATTCTCTTTTCTTTTCTTTCATAATTATTGTCTATCTTTGCATAGAAATGTGTGATATTTACACTTGTCGAAAAGGGTGTTTTGATAGTCATAATGGGTTGATTGCATTCTTTGGAACAAGAGTAGGTCGCAATCGTTCAACCTAATAATTAAGTAGAAATATGCAAAAAAGTATCTTTAGTAGTATTTTGTTGCTCTGTGCCGTTTGTGCGCAAGCCAACAACTACACAGTGAAGTCGCCAAATGGCAAGTTGGTGGTAAATGTGGCTTGTGAGAATGGCAAGGCTTCATACACGGTTAGTTACGATGGTAAGCAGATGCTCATGCCTTCTGCCCTTGGATTGGTTGCCAACTATGGGGATTTCTCGCAGCAGTTGAGTATGGGCACGATGAAGGGCGGTGAGGTGAAACCGCTCGTCTATGACATGAACCATACCAAGAAGGCTCATGTGGATAAGCAAGTGGTGGATGCCACCATTGGTTTCTTGAATGCCAACAAGGACTCCATGGCATTGCATCTGCATGTGTCCGACAACGACATGGCATACAAGTATGAGTTGCTTCGTCCTAAGAAAGACAATCCGAAGTCTGTTATTATATATAATGAGGTGAGCGGTTTCCGATTTCCTGAGCAAACCACCACTTTCCTCTGCCCTCAGATTACCCCGATGACGGGTTGGGAGCGCACTAAACCATCTTATGAAGAAGAGTATACTCCAGATGCTCCGATGGCACAGAAGTCGCAATTCGGAGTGGGCTATACCTTCCCTTGCCTCTTCAAGGTAGGCAGTGATGGCTGGGTGTTGGTGAGCGAGACGGGTGTGTCGAGTGCTTACCCAGGAAGTCGACTGAGCGACTATGATGCCGAGAAAGGCTATGCCATCGCCTTCCCTCAGAAGGGAGAGAACAATGGGGTGGGCTCGGAATATGCTGGCATCCCATTGCCAGGCGAGACTCCATGGCGTACCATCACGGTAGGCTCTACCTTGGCACCAGTGGTCGAGACCACCATCCCTTACGATGTAGTGACACCGCTTTATGAGGCTTCCCAGGTTTACAAGCCAGCGCGATATACCTGGAGTTGGCTCATCTGGCAAGACAATTCCATCAACTACGACGACCAGGTGAAGATGATTGACGTAGCCGCTGCCCAAGGTTACGAAGCCATCTTGGTGGACAACTGGTGGGACAAGCAGATAGGCCGTGAGCGTATCGAGCAGCTGAGCAGGTATGCTCAGAGCAAGGGTGTGAAGCTAATGCTCTGGTACAACTCGAATGGTTTCGAAAATGATGCCCCCCAGACTCCTCGACAGGTGATGAACAACTCCATCGCCCGCAAGCGTGACATGGCTTGGATGAGGCGCATCGGCGTGGCGGGTATCAAGGTGGACTTCTTCGGAGGTGACAAGCAGGAGACCATGAAACTCTATGAGGATATCCTCAGCGATGCCAATGACTATGGTTTGGAGGTCATCTTCCATGGCTGTACCATGCCTCGTGGTTGGGAGCGCATGTACCCTAACTATGTTTCGAGCGAGGCGGCGCTTGCCTCTGAGAATGTTTTCTTCACGGATTATCATGCCAAGAAAGAGGCTTTCGAGATGACCATGCATCCTTTCTCTCGCAACGCCGTGGCAAGCTTCGACTGGGGTGGCGTGATGATGAACAGGTACTTCTCCAAAGACAACAAGAGCCGTCATCAGCGCTATACGAGTGATGTCTTCGAGATGGCGACCGCTATCACCAACCAGAGCAGCGTGAACTGTGTGTGCCTCTATCCTAACAACTTGGAGGATGTCCCTCAGTGGGAGTTGGATTGGCTCAAGGCTGTGCCTACTGCTTGGGATGACGTGAAGTTCCTCGCGGGTTATCCTACCCAGTATGTCGTGATGGCTCGCAAGGCATCCGCCACTAATGGAAGCACCGCCGCCCAGAGCAATGGCAAGTGGTTCGTGGGTGGATTGAATGCCACCGACAAGCCTCTCACCCTCTCTCTCGACTTGCCGATGTTTGCTGGCAAGACCGTGGAGTATCTCACTGATATGCCTAAGAAGGGCGAGAAGTTCTTCACTTCTGTCAAGAAGACCCTCAAGGTAGGGAAGGATGGTAAGGCGAAAGTCACCATCCAGCCAAAGGGCGGCATCATCATAGACTAAAAATCATATACTTTAGTAAATAAAAAAGGTTCCTCCGAAGGATGTTACTCCTCGAAGGAACCTTTTTTTTTGATGTTATATGTGAAAACCTATTGAAATACTACTTGCGGAATTTTGAACTGTAAGTGTCAGTGTCAGATATCTCTTGACATCTCATCATTACTTGTTCTCGAATACCAAGCCATCGGCGGTGTGGTCGATGGTGATTGGTTTCTCGCGGCTCACTTCCTCGGCAAGAATCTTCTTGCTCAAGTCGTTGAGCACGTAGTCTTGGATGGCACGCTTTACAGGACGGGCACCAAACTCAGGGTCGTAACCTACCTCGGCGAGATAAGTGATGGCGGCTGGAGTCCAGCGGAGGTCGAAGCCCTGAGGCTCCAACATCTTCTTTACTCTGTTCATCTGAAGCTCCACTACAGAGGCAATCTGCTCCTTGGTGAGTGGCTTGAAGGTGATGATGTCGTCTATGCGGTTCAAGAACTCTGGGCGGAAGGTGCTCTTCAGTATCTCACGGCTCGCATTGGAAGTCATGATGATGATGGTGTTCTTGAAGTTGACCACACGCCCCTTGTTGTCGGTCAATCGGCCATCGTCCAATACTTGAAGCAAGGTGTTGAAGACGTCTGGGTGAGCCTTCTCTATCTCATCGAATAGAACGACACTGTATGGTTTGCGACGTACAGCCTCGGTCAGCTGACCACCCTCGTCGTATCCTACGTACCCCGGAGGCGCACCGATGAGGCGGGTTACACTGAACTTCTCTTGGTACTCGCTCATATCGATTCGGGTCATCATCGACTCGTCATTGAAGAGATATTCGGCGAGAGCCTTGGCAAGCTCTGTCTTACCTACACCCGTGGTGCCGAGGAAGATGAATGAGGCGATAGGGCGCTTAGGATCTTGCAATCCGGCACGGCTGCGGCGCACGGCATCGCTGACGGCGGTGATGGCCTCGTCCTGACCGATGACACGCTTGTGGAGCTCTTCCTCCAAGTGGAGCAGTTTCTCGCGCTCACTCTGCATCATTCGGCTCACTGGTATGCCTGTCCAGCGGCTCACCACTTCGGCGATGTCGTCGGCGGTTACCTCCTCACGCACCATGGCGGCACCGCCCTGGGTGCTCTTCAGTTGCTCCTGAATCTTCTTGATATCATCTTCGAGATTCTTCAGCTTAGAGTAGCGAATCTCAGCCACACGCTCGTAGTTGCCCTCACGCTCCATGCGCTCAGCCTCAAACTTGAGGTTCTCCATCTCTTGCTTGTCTTGCTGTATCTTGTTGACGAGAGCCTTTTCGCCTTCCCACTTAGCACGGAAGTCATGCTCCTGATCCTTCAGCTCGGCTATCTCCTTGTCCAGCTGGGCAATCTTTGGTTGGTCGTTCTCGCGCTTGATGGCTTCACGCTCAATCTCCAACTGTTTCAAGTGGCGGGTAATCTCGTCTAACTCCTCAGGCACAGAGTCACGCTCCATACGAAGCTTGGCTGCTGCCTCGTCCATCAGGTCGATGGCCTTGTCTGGAAGGAATCGGTCGGAGATGTAGCGCTCAGAGAGCTTGACGGCTGCGATACAAGCATCATCCTGTATACGAACCTTGTGGTGGTTCTCGTAGCGCTCCTTGATACCACGAAGGATGCTGATGGCATCCACCTCGTCAGGCTCATTCACCATGACGGTTTGGAAACGACGTTCCAATGCCTTGTCCTTCTCGAAGTACTTCTGGTACTCGTTGAGGGTAGTGGCACCGATGGCTCTCAGCTCACCACGAGCCAAGGCTGGCTTCAAGATGTTGGCGGCATCCATGGCACCCTCGCCACCGCCTGCGCCTACCAAGGTGTGAATCTCATCGATGAAGAGGATGATTTGTCCGTTGGCATTGGTAACCTCTTTGATGACGCTCTTCAGACGCTCCTCGAACTCGCCTTTGTATTTGGCACCTGCCACAAGGGCACCCATGTCGAGGGAGTAAAGCTGCTTGTTCTTCAGGTTCTCTGGCACATCGCCACGTACGATACGCTCTGCGAGACCCTCTACGATGGCGGTCTTACCCGTACCAGGCTCACCTATTAATATAGGGTTGTTCTTGGTTCTTCTGGAAAGAATCTGGAGCACACGTCTGATTTCCTCGTCACGGCCAATCACAGGGTCGAGCTTGCCGCTGCGGGCTTGCTCCACGAGGTTCTTTGCATACTTTTCGAGGCTCTGGTAGTTCTCGTCGGCGCTCTGTGATTTCACGTTCTGACCTTGGCGAAGAGCCTGGATGGCGGCAAGCATGTCCTTCTCGTTGGCACCAGCGTCCTTGAGGATGCGTGCGGCAGTGGTGTTGCCCTTCACGATGGCGAGGAGGATAGGTTCCACGCTCACGAACTCGTCGCCCATCTTCTTGGCCATGTCCTCGGCATGGATCAGAATTTGGTTGGTATCGCCAGAGAGGTATGGCTGACCTGCGCCCTGCACACGAGGCAAGTGCTGCATCTCTTGCTTCAAGAGCATTGAGATTTGGTTGGCGTTCATACCCAACTTCTGGAAGATATAGTTGGTTACATCAGGTGCTTTCTCGATAATACCGCTGAGAAGATGCACCGGTTCGATGGTCTGCTGACCATTTCGCTGCGCAATGTTCACGGCTTCCTGTACCGCCTCCTGCGCCTTGATTGTAAATTTGTCGAATGTCATATTGTTAACTCCTTTCTTGTTGTTGTCATTTTTTCTTTTTTTTCTTTACGATTTCTGTCATTCAATGGTTGAGTGTAATACCCAAAGGTCTTGCAGTATCATTGATTTACAATGACAAAAGTCGAGATTTTCAACGATTTTCATCGCTTTCGCAAGTTGATAGAGCGAATGGCGTGCCTGTTTCCCGATAACCATGATTTTTCTGTCAAATTGTCTTTCTTTTGCTTCTTTTTATGCTTTTAAGGACTGTTTTGTCTGACATAATGACACTTTTTGATGGCTTATGCAAGGTTGTCGCTTTTGTCGGAACTGCCAAAATATGTAGGGGCTAAGGGGGGCAAAATGGGTTGAAAATGTAGAAGAATGAGCCTGAAAATGGAAAATAAGCAAAAAATGAGGGGCAGGGGCTTTTTTGTTGTGAAAAAACACAAAGTTGTAGTTTTGTGTGAGCAAACTCATAGCTTCATTCTCTTTAACTCATAGCTTTTATCTTATTGATTTGTAAGAATTTTGAACTGTCAACTGTAAGTGTCAGATTTTGCACGTTTATTGGTTTCGCTCTGGTCTTTGTCGCATGTAGAAGGCAATAGATTTGGAGTAAGTCTTGATTTATCGCAATTATACCTTAAATTATGCTATTATTTGGCTTTCGGATTTGGTGGTTTCGATTTTTTTTCGTAAATTTGCAGCGTCTTTCGGGGTTTGAGGATGAAGGGCTTGCTTAGGGGAGACTTAATGAGAATGCCTTGGTGAAAAGCCTTGCGAACGAAAGCAAAGTGAGATTTAAAGAAGTTCGAAAATTTATAATTTAAATAAATTCAATGGCTGGAACAAAGAAAATCAAGACTGCGTTGGTGTCAGTCTTCCACAAGGATGGCTTGGACGAGTTGCTCGCCAAGTTGAATGAAGAGGGTGTTAAATTTTTGAGTACAGGTGGTACTCAGAAGTTTATCGAATCTTTGGGTTATGAATGTCAGAAAGTTGAGGATGTAACCACATATCCATCTATCTTGGGTGGTCGTGTGAAGACTCTTCACCCAAAAATATTTGGAGGTATCTTGGCACGCCGTGACAATGAGGGCGACCAGGGACAGATGAAGGAATACGAGATTCCTGCCATCGACCTCGTCATCGTGGACTTGTATCCATTCGAACAGACCGTGGCAAGCGGTGCGAGCGATGCCGACATCATTGAGAAAATCGACATAGGTGGTATCTCTTTGATTCGTGCTGGTGCCAAGAACTTCAAGGATGTAGTTATCGTGCCAAGCAAGGCTGAGTATGGCGTGCTTCTCGACATCTTGAAGGAGAAGGGCGCTGAGACCGACATCGAAGACCGCAAGATGTTTGCTGAGCGTGCCTTCGGCGTAAGCAGCCACTACGATACTGCCATCCATGCTTGGTTCGCTAAGTAACGCTTGTCTCGCTAAGTAATATGATAATTTTTAAGCTTAAAAATATATTAGATTTTAAAATGGGATTTTTTTCATTTATTCAGGAAATTGCGATGGACTTAGGCACCGCCAACACCATCATTATCAGTGATGATAAGATCGTGGTGGACGAACCTTCTGTCGTAGCCCTCGATCGCCGTACCGACAAGATGATTGCCGTGGGCGAGAAGGCTAAGATGATGTACGAGAAGACGCATGACAACATCCGTACTATCCGTCCGTTGCGTGATGGCGTGATCGCCGACTTTACTGCCTGTGAGCAGATGATGCGTGGACTCATCAAGATGGTTCACACCGGAAGCCGTCTGTTCTCTCCTTCGCTTCGCATGGTGATAGGTGTGCCTTCTGGCTCAACTGAGGTGGAGCTTCGCGCTGTGCGTGACTCTGCTGAGCATGCAGATGGTCGTGACGTATATTTGATTTTCGAGCCAATGGCAGCTGCTATCGGTATTGGTATCGACGTGGAGGCTCCGGAGGGCAACATGATAGTTGATATAGGTGGTGGCTCTACCGAGATCGCAGTCATCTCGCTCGGTGGTATCGTATCCAACAACTCTATCCGTACCGCTGGTGACGACCTGACAGCCGACATCCAGGAGTATATGAGCCGTCAGCACAACGTGAAGGTGTCTGAGCGTATGGCTGAGCGTATCAAGATTCACGTAGGTTCAGCATTGACCGACCTGGGTGATGAGGCTCCTGAGGACTTCATCGTGCATGGCCCTAACCGCATCACAGCCCTCCCAATGGAGGTGCCAGTATGCTATCAGGAAATCGCCCACTGTCTTGACAAGACCGTGGCTAAGATAGAGAACGCAGTGCTTTCTGCATTGGAGAACACACCTCCAGAGCTTTATGCCGACATCGTGAAGAATGGTATCTGGCTTTCTGGTGGTGGTGCTTTGCTCCGTGGCTTGGATAAGCGCTTGCAGGATAAGATTAACATCCCATTCCATATCGCCGAGGATCCATTGCACAGTGTGGCAAAGGGCGCAGGCATCGCATTGAAGAATGTGGACCGTTTCTCTTTCTTGATGAGATAGTTCTTTTCAGATTATGTTTATATGCAAGTTCCGCAAATGAGAGATGTTTGAGGGGGGTGTTCCTCTTGAAAGTCCTGTCATTTGCGGAATTTTAATCATGTATGTACTATTTTTTTTAGTGATATCTTAGTATTATAAAGTATGCACAACCTTTTAGAGTTTTTGGCGAAATACAACCATTGGTTCTTGTTCGTGGTTCTTGAGGTGGTGAGCTTTGTGCTTCTTTTCCAATTCAACAGTTATCAGGGAAGTGTGTGGTTTTCCTCAGCCAATGCCGTGTCAGGGAAACTCTATGAGTGGGATTCCAATGTGGAAACCTTCTTCTCGCTTACCAAGGTGAACCAGGAACTGACCCAGCGCAACGCTTATCTTGAACAACAGGTGCAGCAGTTGTCGGAGAAGCTGACGGATGCCACCAAGGACAGCACTTGGGTGCATCGCAACCAGATGGCGCTCTTGCAGAACTATCACCTGATTCCTGCCAAGGTTGTAGCCAACAGCATCGACAAGCCTTCTAACTTGATGACTATCGACAGGGGTAGGGCAGATGGTGTGCGCAAAGACATGGGTGTGGTATGCGGAACGGGTGTCGTAGGTATCGTCTATTTGGTATCCGACCATTATTCCGTGGTCATCCCAGTTCTCAACACGAAATCAAACATCAGTTGTATGATTCAGCACCGCGGCTATTTCGGCTATCTCCGTTGGAAGGGCGGCGCATCGGAATATGCTTACTTGGAAGACGTGCCTCGCCATGCTCACTTCAAGTTGGGCGACAATGTGGTGACGAGCGGTTATTCTGCTGTGTTTCCTCAGGGTATCTTGGTGGGCAAGGTACTGCATGTGTTCAATTCTGCCGACGGACTTTCCTATAGGGTCCAGTTGAAATTGTCCACCGACTTTGCCAAGCTTCGTGATGTATGTGTGGTCGACGATGCCACGTTGAGAGAGAGACTCGACATCATGAGGGCAGCCCAGGATTCGATCAAGCCAGAATAAATCGGAACACTGTCATTCTGGATGTTGTAAGATTCCGGATGATTAGGAAAACTGTAATGTAAAAATAAAGGAATAGATAGATTATGAGTATAGAACAAGTAAGGCGCATAGCGCTCTTCGTGGTGCTTGTCTTGGTTCAAGGACTTGTGCTTAATCACATCCACCTCTTCGACTGCGCCACTCCGATGCTTTACATCATCCTCTTGCTGCATTTCCGCAGAAATCAGTCTCGGTGGTCGGTATTGCTATGGAGTTTCTCCTTGGGACTCTGCGTGGATGTCTTTGCCAACACGCCAGGTGTGGCCTCGGCTTCCATGACTTTCATGGGATTGGTTCAGCCCTATCTCTTCGAATTGTTTGTGCCAAGAGACAGTGCCGAGGACCTGGAGCCTTCCATCCGTACCATTGGCATGACTTCCTTCTTGTGGTATGCGTTTATCATGGTGCTCGCATATTGCTTGCTTTTCTTCACTTTGGAGACATTCAACTTTTTCAACTGGTTGCAATGGTTGGAGTGCATCGTGGGCAGCACCTTGCTCACTTTTGCTCTTGTCATGGCATTGGAGAACTTTAGAAAATAGGAATAAAAGATGATAGATTATAATCTTGAGAAGCGTAGGTTTGTGATAGGTGGTGTGGCGATAGCTATTGTTGTCGTGTACATCATCCGTCTCTTTGCACTTCAGATTATGAGCGACGACTATAAGAAGAATGCCGACAGTAACGCTTTTCTCAAGCAGATAGAGTATCCTTCGCGCGGTGCCATCTATGACCGAAACGGCAAGTTGATGGTGTATAATCAGCCTTCCTACGACATCATGGTGGTGATGAACGAGGAGAAGAATCGCTTGGACACGATGGACTTCTGCAATGCCTTGGGCATCACCAAGGAATATTTCATCAAGCGCATGAACGACATCAAGGATCGGAGCAAGAATCCGGGCTACTCTCGATATACCCAACAGCTGTTTATGACCCAGTTGGCTGACAAGGATTTCAGTGTGTTCCAGGAGAAGATGTTCCGTTTCCCAGGCTTCTATGTCCAGAAGCGAAGCATTCGTGAGTATACCTATCCATACGCAGCCCATGTGTTGGGTGATGTGGGTGAGGTGTCGGAGGGTGACATCGAGGAGGATGAATACTATCAGCCAGGCGACTATATCGGAAAGCTCGGCTTGGAGAAAGCTTACGAGAAGGAACTCCGCGGACAGAAGGGCGTGAAAATCATGCTTCGTGATGCCCGAGGACGCATCCAGGGAAGCTATCAGAACGGCAAACTCGACCAGAAACCGATAGCGGGTAAGGACTTGACTTTGGGCATCGACGTGAAGCTCCAAGCCCTTGGTGAGCGATTAATGCAAGGCAAGATCGGAAGTATCGTCGCCATCGACCCTCGTACGGGAGAGGTGCTCGCCATGGTTTCCTCGCCTACCTACGACCCTCGCAGGTTGGTGGGCAAGCAGCGTGGAAAGATGCACAAGTGGCTATCCCAGAATCCTTGGAAGCCATTGCTCAACCGTAGTATCATGGGTCAGTATCCTCCAGGTTCAACTTTCAAAACCACCCAGGCACTGACCTTCCTGAGCGAAGGCATCATCACGCCAGGCACGGCTTTCCCTTGCCACCATGGATTCTCTTACAAGGGCTTGCATGTGGGCTGTCACGGCCATGCTTCGCCAATCGCCTTGGTGGATGCCATCAGTACCTCTTGTAATGGATATTTCTGTTGGGGACTTTATTATATGATAGGTGCCAAGCGTAAGTATCACACCGTGCAGAATGCCATGGACACATGGCGTGACTACATGAAGAGCATGGGATTCGGATATAAGTTGGGCATAGACTTGCCGGGTGAGAAGCGAGGATTGATTCCTAATGCCGCCTATTATGACAAGGCTTACAAGGGTTCATGGAATGGACTCACCATCATCAGTATCTCCATCGGACAGGGTGAGGTGAACCTGACTCCTCTCCAGATAGCCAACTTGGGTGCCACCATCGCTAACAGAGGTTATTATTATGTGCCTCATATTGTGAGAAAGGTAAAGGGTGAGCCGCTTGATACGCTATACACACGACGTCATCAGACGATGGCCACGAGAAGGGCGTACGACTATGTGGTGGCTGGTATGAGAAGCTCCGCCTTGCGAGGAACCTGTAAGATGCTTGCTCGCTATGACTTTGAGCCATGCGGAAAGACGGGTACCGCCCAGAACCGTGGGCACGACCACTCTGTGTTCATGGGTTTCGCTCCAATGAACAATCCGAGAATCGCCATCGCCGTGTATGTGGAGAATGGTGGATGGGGCGCCGACTATGGTGTGCCTATCGGTGGCTTGATGATGGAGCAATATCTCAAGGGCAAACTTTCACCAGCCTCTGAGAGTCAGGCGGCACAGATGCAGTCTCGCAGAATCTCTTATGGCTCAAGCAGCAGATAGGAGAGGAGTGATTTATCATTTTTAATTTGTAATTTAAATAAAATGGCAAGTAATAGACAACCGAGTGTGCTTCGCTCCTTAGACTGGTGGACGATAGGCATTTATTTGGCCTTGCTCATCTTCGGATGGTTCAGTGTCTGTGGAGCAAGTTACACTTATGGTGACAATGATATCTTTAGCTTGGGTACTCGTTCGGGTATGCAAATCATCTGGATAGGTACCTCGATAGCCCTTGGCTTCGTCATCTTGATGCTTGATGATCGCTTCTATGATACGTTCTCATACGTCATCTATGGTGTGCTCATCTTGCTTCTCTTTGCTACAATATTCAATCCGCATAGCATCAAGGGCTCGCATTCTTGGCTCGTATTGGGACCTCTGCGACTGCAACCGGCTGAGTTTGGCAAGTTTGCCACGGCATTGGCGGTGGCGAAGTTTATGTCGAGCTATGGTTTCAACATCCACAAGATGAAGCACTTCATGGCGGCTGTGGGCATCATCCTGCTTCCTATGGTGTGTATCGTAGGCCAGCGAGAGACGGGCTCCGCCTTGGTGTATTCCGCTTTCTTCCTCATGCTTTACAGGGAGGGAATGCCAGGTAGCATCCTCTTTACGGCAGTGGCGATGGTGGTATACTTTGTTGTGGGTGTGAAGTACGAGAATGTGATGATGTGGGATACCTATACTTCCGTGGGCAAGTTTGTTGTCCTGCTCTTGGTGCAGGTATTCACGGCAGGCATGGTAAATTCATATACGGGCAATAAGAAGCATACTTTCATCATCTTGGGGTATGGAGTGGGCATCACATTGCTCTTCTTGCTCTTCTCCACCTATGTGATTCCATTCGACATCGTATGGATACAGTTGGGACTTTGTGCGGCAATGGTAGGCTTCTTGGTATACCAGGCGTTGGCCACTCGATTGCGCAACTATTATTTTATAGCGGCGTTTGCCTTGGGCTCTATCGCCTTTTTCTACTCAGCCGACTATGTGCTCAACCATGTGATGGAACCACACCAGCGAGTGCGTATCAACGTGCTCTTGGGTTTGGATGAGGACTTGGCTGGTGCGGGCTATAATGTTCACCAGAGCGAGATTGCCATCGGTTCGGGTGGCTTGCAAGGCAAGGGGTTCTTGAATGGAACACAGACTAAATTGAAGTTTGTGCCAGAGCAGGATACCGACTTCATCTTCTGTACGGTAGGTGAGGAAGAGGGATTCTTGGGTTCGGCAGGTGTTTTGCTGTTGTTCTTGGCTTTGATATTGCGGCTCTTGCATTTGGCGGAGCGGCAACCCTTCAAGTTTGGGCGCATCTATGGGTATTGTGTGCTGAGCGTGTTCCTGTTCCATGTGTTCATCAATGTGGGCATGGTGTTGGGCTTGACGCCAGTTATCGGTATCCCGTTGCCATTCTTCAGTTATGGTGGCTCTTCCTTGTGGGGCTTCACGATATTGCTGTTCATCTTCCTGAGGATTGATGCGGGAAGGGAATTGGTGAGAAGTTGATTTGAGAATTGGTGAGAAGTTGATTTGAGAAATTGCCTTTGAAAGCAGAAATGCCTTTCTTGGTATGACATAAAAAAGAAAAACTCTTGGATGAATCTCAGTTTGAGATACTTCCAAGAGTTTTTTATTGAGTGCCTAATGCTTTCTTTTTAGAATGCTTCCTTTTCGGATTTAGAATGCTTTCTTTCTTCAGCCTTTTGATTCAACATCTCTTTATGTTCCTTCGTTAGTTTGAAGTGTTGAACTTTAATTCCTATGTCGCTGATGCCAGGAAGAATCTCTCTCTTCATATCATGTCTGATGGTGATATGGATGGAGTCGTTCTTATGGAATTGATAGACGTTAATGGGAAAATTGTACTGATAGTAGCTGATTCCCTGGCCTCTTGTTATCCCATTGTTGTCGATAAGATTGCATTGGATTGTATCCACCTTTTCTATCTTGCCTTTCTTGCTCCTGTTAGGGTAGATGCTTTGTTCCACGATGAGTGTCAAGCTCATGAAAGGATAAGCACCAGTGATCCTCAATCCCAATTGCTCCTCATACGCTCCAGTGGAGTCAAACGGAGCAATGTCAAACGACAAGTTGTCGTTTTTCTCCCATCCTGAAATAGGCGTGTGGATGTATTGGTCATACACCAGGTTGTCCTTGCAGGATGAGAGAAATGTCATTGTAGAACAGAGTCCTATTATTAATAAGGTATAGAATAGTCTTTTCATCCTAATCATACATTATTGTTGGTTTCCTTTTTGATGCCTTATTGGGCATTTCCTGGGTTCGTGTTTCCAGCGTTTGGCTGGTTGTTGGATTGCTGAGCATGCTCCCCTTGAGGACGATTGTTTCTCTGAGGTCTGTCTCCCTGCGGGCGATTGTTTCTCTGAGGTCTGTCTCCCTGCGGGCGGTTGTCTCTCTGAGGTCTGTCTCCCTGCGGGCGGTTGTCTCTCTGAGGTCTGTCTCCCTGCGGGCGATTGTTTCTCTGAGGTCTGTCTCCCTGCGGACGGTTGTTTCTCTGAGGTCTGTCTCCCTGGGAACGACTACCTCTTGGAGGGCGATTACCTCTTGGAGGGCGATTGCGATAGTCGTTTGGTATTTGCTGCTCACCATTGTTGTTCTGCTCACCATTTGGCATAGCAGGCTCGGCATTCACGTTGACATTGCTTTCAGGAGCTTCGCTCAAAAGTCTTTCGTTGAAGATTTTATCATTCTGATTTCTCTCGTTTTGAGGAATTCTCTCACCATTCGAACGATTGTTATTACGATTCTTGTTGCTCTTTTTCTTGCGTTTTGTCTTGTCGAAACGGCTGAGGTCTGCCTCTGCCAAGAGGTCGATAGACTTTGGCTTTTCCTTCACCTTGCCATCTTCCAAGAGGCTTAATGGCTTTTCTCCACGACGGTTCATCTCGATGATTTCATGAGCTCTCTCAGCAGTGATGGTCTCCAAGTTGGATGCCAAGTTCTTGTCAGAAGAGTAAGTGATGAGACCAGCTAAGATGTCTGTCTTGAACTGATAGAAGTCACCATCTGCGGTCTGGAGGACAACGTCCTTGGCAGGAATTTTCTTGCTTGCCTCCACATAGTTGTCCACCTCATAGTTGAGACAGCACTTTAGCTTGGCGCACATACCTGCCAACTTCTGTGGATTAAGTGAGATGTCTTGGAAGCGAGCGGCATTCGTGCTGACGCTCACGAAGTTTTTCATCCATGTGGCACAGCACAACTCTCGTCCGCAAGGACCTGTACCGCCGATTCGTCCAGCCTCTTGGCGAGCACCAATCTGCTTCATCTCAATGCGAACGTGGAAGGTGTCAGCCAATACCTTGATGAGCTGGCGGAAGTCTACACGCTCGTCGGCGATGTAATAGAAGATGGCCTTGTTGCCGTCACCTTGGTATTCCACGTCACCGATTTTCATCTTCAAACCTAAGTCTTTGGCGATTTGTCGGCTTTGGATCATCGTGCCATGCTCACGGCTTTTCGCCTCCTTGCACTTCTCGATGTCCACAGGCTTGGCGATGCGGTAGATGCGCTTGATGTCGTCGGCCGACTTGAGGTTGGCTTTCTTGATTTGGAGCTTTACCAATCTGCCGGTAAGGGTTACCACGCCGATGTCATGGCCAGGACTTGCCTCTACAGCCACTACGTCGCCCTTCTTCAGGTCGAGGTTGTTGACATTGTGGTAATATCCTTTTCGGGTATTCTTGAACTGCACTTCCACAAGGTCAGTGCTCTCGGCATTGCCAGGAACATCGGCAAGCCAGTCGTAAGTATTCAGTTGGCGGTCTTGGCGTCCAACGGCTTTGCAACAAAGTCCTCGGTCGCAACCATGCCACATTCTGAATTTCATATTCTTGTAGTCCACGAGTTTTTTATAATTTATAATTAATAATTTATAATTAAGAATGAATCATTAGGCTTGCGCCATTATATGGCTTTTGCTTTAATGCTTACGCCGTTTAGGCTTTTTGCACTTTATGGCTTGTGCCGTCCTTATCATTCTGATGTATATTGTATTTTTTTACTATTGCTTTTTTATGTTTGTAAACACGGATCACACGTTTTTGCTTTGTTGGAAACAGGAAGCCTTAGCCACCGTGTAATTTATGCCTTTCCCCGAATATCGTATTTGTCCGAATGGTTCCCTTCTCTTATTTCCTAATGAGCAAGACGATGATTTTCAGAGCCAAGTCGAAGAATACTATTTTAGCATTAGCATTCTGCCCAATAAAGCGCTTGCATTCATCGAAGAGGTTGAATATGTCGATGATGTTGGCCTCGTTGATGAAGCGTGCGAAGTTCTTAGCGAAGTTCTCCTCGTCTTGCGTCATGTAGGTGAGGTCTTGCTGTCGGAAGTTGTACATGAAACTCTCACGAAGCATGTGACAAAAATAGTCGAGCATTCGCTTTTGCTTCTCTCGTCCGAAAGTCGCCACCACCTCGCTCCATTTCTTCAAGTCATGGATGTTTCTCATATAGGCGAGACGCATCAGCATGATGAACATGTCGAGGTGCTGTCGGTTCTCATTGCCTGCGTCAAGTTCCTCTAAGGCGGCATTCCAACTGCCATGAGCAATGCGGGCGATGCGATGTGCCGTTTCTTGCTCCAATCCTCTTCGCTTGACGAGTGCCTCTTCGAGCTTGCCGTCTTCTATCTTCTTGAAGTCGATGCGCTGGGTGCGGCTTCGGATGGTCTCTATGATTTGCTCAGGTTCTTCGCTCACCATGATGAAGATGGTCTTGGCAGGTGGTTCCTCCAAGAGTTTCAGTATCTTGTTGGCACTTGTGAGGTTCATTCTCTCAGGCAACCAGATGATGCTGATCTTATATCCACCCAAGGTCGATTTGAAGTTGAGTTTGTGGGCGAGCCTATCGCTTTCTTCTCCAGTGATGATGGCTTGCTTGTTGGAGTCGCCCATCATGGCGAGCCAGTCGTTGATTTGGAAGTAAGGGCCTTTGACAAGCAGTTCTTTCCATTCCTTGGCGTAGTCGTCGCTCGTAGGATTGTGGTCGGAGCTCATCTTCGCCGACTTGATGGTAGGGAAGGTGAAGTGCAGGTCGGGGTGTTCCCATTTTCTCAGCATGGCAGAGGCACGGCGTTGATCATCCGTCAAGCTCATGCCTGGTTCCAAGTTTGCCTCGTCACGTTCTCCCATCAGAAAACTGGCGAAAGCCAATGCCACTGCCATCTTGCCGCATCCCTTGGGACCACAAAATAGCAAGGCATGAGGAATGTGCCCTTTCTCTGTCATATCCATGAGACGAGCCCAAATTTCCTCCTGACCGATAACTTCACTGAATTTCATGATTATATCTGACTATATCTTATCGAATGTTTCTTTAATTTTTATCGATTGAATTTCGTATTCGGCAGACAGATTCTTAAGAAGTATATCTTTGATTTTTCCTTCTGTATAAGAGTGTCCGTTGATTTTTCTTCCTTGGAAGGGCGTCTCTTGTCTTATTCTTCCTTAGAAGAGTGTCTTGGCAATCTGTTTCACGGAATCCACTGCGGAGACTGTGAAGAAATGCACATTGTTGTAACCATGCTCGAAGAGATCTTTCACCTGGGCGGTGGTCCACTCGATTCCGAGAGCCTTGGCGTCATCGTCGGTCTTGCACTTCAAGACTTCCTGTGCCAATTCCTCAGGAATGTCACAATGGAAGGTCTTAGGTACCACGGTGAGTTGGCTCAACTTGGCGAAAGGCTTGATGGCAGGGATGATAGGTATAGTGATGCCCAACTGGCGAGCCTTCTCTACGAAATCATAGAATTTCTGGTTGTCATAGAAAAGCTGGGTCACGGCATAAGAAGCACCCAACTGCTGTTTCTCCAAGAGGTGCTGCATGTCCATCTCTAAGTTAGGAGCTTCCTCGTGCTTTTCAGGATAGCAAGCCACTCCATAGCAGAACTTCTCGCCCGGATGCTTGATAGGAGTGCCATCGAAGAAGAACCCCTCGTTAAACTGAGCCACTTGCTTCAATAGGTCGGTGGCATGGGTATGCCCGTTAGGGGTGGGTGTGAACTGTCGGTCTTCCTTCGCCTTGTCACCACGGAGAAGGAGCACATTGCTGATGCCCAAGAATTGGAGGTCGAGCAATTCGTACTCGATGTCTTCCTTGGATGCACCACTACAGATGACATGAGGGATGACCGGTATGTCGTACTTGTTCTGGATGGCACCAGCGATGGCGACAGTACCAGGACGACGGCGCACACGTTGGCGTGTGAGCAAGCCATTCTCCAATTCCTTGTATACGTACTCACTGTGATGAGTTGTGATGTTGATAAACCTTGGTCCGAACTCCTTCAGTGAGTCGATGGTACGGAATAGAGCGGCAGTACCATTGCCCTTGAGTGGAGGCAAAACCTCGAAAGAGAAGCCTCTTTTGTCAGCTTCTTTATTTAGAAAATCTGCTATGTTCATATTACGTAATATCTATTTTGGTTGCAAATTTACAAAAAAAATGGGGGAAAACCGCAGATTAAACGTAATATTTATTGAGAATTTACGTATATTATAAGGTGGAAGCTCGTTTTCCTTGAAGAAAGCAAGGAATTCGGGTGATTGCTTGATATGATATAAAATATAGCAAATCTATGAAGGCAGCATCTGCATTTCTCGAATACAGTATCAGATTTCTATAAAATATCGTACTGATTTCAATAAAGTTAGCATAACAAATAAACCTAAATATTTATGGAACAAAAACAATCGGGCTCTAAAGCCTATCTTATCTCTATTGTGATGGTCGCCGTCTTGGGCGGTCTGCTTTTCGGTTACGACACCGCAGTGATTTCGGGAGCCGAGAAGGGTTTGCAGGCATTCTTCATGGGTGCTGATGATTTCGTATATACAGACTTTTGGCATGGATTCACCAGTTCGAGTGCCTTGATCGGATGTATCATCGGTTCAGCGCTTTCTGGTGTCCTCGCTTCTAATTGGGGTCGTAAGCGCACGCTTATCTTTGCTGGTGTGATGTTCTTTATCTCGGCTTGGGGCTCCATGTGCCCTGAGACGATGATTCTACCTGAGGGAAAGCCAAATCTTACCTTGCTCATCGTGTTCAACATCTATCGTGTCATCGGTGGTATCGGTGTGGGCTTGGCATCTGCCGTTTGCCCTATGTATATTGGTGAGATTGCTCCAAGTAATATCCGTGGTATGCTGGTGAGCTGGAACCAGTTTGCCATCATCTTTGGTCAGTTGGTGGTTTATTTTGTCAACTTCTTCATCCTTGGCGACCATATCGCTCCTGCCATCCAGAGTTTGGGCAATGGTATGAACCAGATTCTCAATGGAGGAGAGGCAGCCTGGGCGATAGAGACTGGTTGGAGATATATGTTTGGTTCAGAGATGGTTCCTGCGGGCTTGTTTGCCTTGCTCATCTGTTTCGTGCCTGAGACTCCACGCTATCTTGCCATGATTGGTCAGGACGAGAAGGCTGAGAATATCCTTGCCCGTATCAATGGTGCTGATGAGGCAAAGAAAATTCTGAACGAGATAAAGAATACAGTGACGGAGAAGACCGAGAAGTTGATGACTTATGGATTCCTCTGCATCTTCGTGGGCGTGATGTTGTCTGTGTTCCAGCAGGCAGTAGGTATCAATGCGGTGCTTTATTACGCTCCTCGTATCTATGAGGCAATGGGATTCGACAATCCGATGGTTCTCACGGTCTTCAATGGTATCGTCAACTTGGGCTTCACTTGTGTGGCTATCTTCACTGTCGAGAAGTTGGGTCGCAAGCCTTTGCTCATCGTAGGTTCTCTTGGTATGGCGTTGGGTGCCATCGGTGTGGCTATTACCTTTGGTAATCCTCACTTGCAGTTGCTTTGCATGGTATCCATTATGGTATATTCTGCATCCTTCATGTTCTCTTGGGGACCTATCTGCTGGGTTCTCATCGCAGAGGTGTTCCCTAATACCATCCGTGGTGCAGCTGTGGCCATCGCCGTTGCTTTCCAGTGGATCTTCAACTGGATAGTCTCGACCTCCTTCGTGCCTCTCGCCAACAGTATGGGCTATTGGTTCACTTATGGCTTGTATGGTGTCATCTGTATCATTGCCGCCGTCTTCGTTTGGAAGCTTGTTCCTGAGACCAAGGGCAAGACTTTGGAGGATATGACTAAGCTTTGGAAGAAAGAATAGTGATTTACGAGTGTTTGAAGCTCGTATGTTGAATATGAAAAGCGAGTTCTTGTTGCTGCCATGAAAGCATATATGAACTCGCTTTTTCTTTATAGTCTATTGATGTCTTCGTTGATAGAAGATGATGCATTTATTCTTTTCTTGTTTTTACCCCAATTGTATTGAACTCGTAAAACCAATAGTCTTGTGTCTGCGTCTGTTTGCATTCTTATTTGTGACTGCGACATTATTTGTAACCAGTTGTTTGATTTCAGACTATGAAAAATGTCTTCTGCGGAAAGACTTATTAATAATGACTTTTTAAGTAAATATTGTGACACTGCCAAGGAAGTATTGATGCTTTCTTTCATCTTGTATGTGTCATTATATTGCGAGTTGAGATACCAAAAATTCAGCATGACATTTGATCCTGCCCACAGTGACCTTTCTAATGTAGTTTTGAAATAAACCCCTATATCCTTGAATTCCGAATAACAAATGCCATTGAAATTCATCTTTGATAAGGACAGCATCAATGTGCTGTTGCCTTTAAAACCGCAAAAAGAATAGCCGTATATGATGTTCATTTTTATCTTTTGTGAATGAGGAATGTTGTTGTATGTAAATCTTACGGCTTGACCTTCGTCTAATTCGGCAACTTGTGCTTTTTTGTTTGTATAATACTCATAGCTTATAGATGAAATGAGTGCCTTTCTTTGAAAAGAAATTGTAAGTAAGTCTACGATAGTAGGCTTAAGCAAAGGATTGCCTGTAGAATAGGAAATTGGGTCGATGTATGTAATCTTTGAGATAAGCTGACTATATGAAGGGCGATAGATGCGCTTTGCGTATGAGGCACTGATTCTCATATTAGAGCTGTAGGTCGCAGAGAAGTATGGGAAGAGATTTCCTTGAGTCGATTTAAAGATGGTCTCGCCATTTTTGTAGCGTTGTCTTTCGTTTTCATATCGTATTCCTGCATTTAGCCAAATAACTTTGAATCTTTTCTGGAAGCTAAGATAACTGGAAAAGATGTTGTTTGTTTGAGTGCCTTCAAAACTTTCAGAATTAATGGTATAGAAACTGTTGTCGGAAATCTTTGAAAGACGAGCTCCGACTGTATAGTTGAAAATTGGTAACTTGTTGGTGAAGTCTATTTTACTACCCCATACGGTATATTTATCTTTGTAATTGTATGGGATTGTGCTTTGGTTAGTTTCTGTGACATCTTGGTTACTTCTCGAAGTCGAACTATATAAATCAGATACCCATGAAAAGGAAACTTTCTTGTTGAAATAGCGATAGAATATAGTTGGTGTATGAGAATTTCTTCTTGTTTTGTTTAATATGTTGGCAATCGTTTGGCTTTGAAAATTTGAAAAATTCTGTAATTTGTCTAAGCTTGAATTTGATGTAGTCCATCTGTAAGAAATACCCAGATTGGTATTGGAGGTCAAATCGTAATCAAGGATGCTTCCTACTTTAAACGACTTGTTCCTATTGTTTAAGCTGACTTCTCTAAAAGTATTTAGTTCTTCTTCATTGTTCCAAACATTCTTTTCTTCGTAGTCGTTTTGTTTAAGTCCATCCGTGACAAAGGACAAGTCAGACAAGCAAGAGAACTTGCCTAATTTTCCGCTCAATACAATAGATGAGCTGTTGGAAAGTTCTCTGCCAATAGTTAATGTGTTTGCAGGAGTGAACATCAAGTTGTCTTTCGCATCCGGAAGGGTTTGTACATCAATGATGGCATCATAAGATGCAGAATATGAAACTCCAGGATTGTTGTCTACTGTAATGCTTTTTATCTTCTTAGACTGTAGAATGTTCAGCAAGGAAATGTCTTTTAATTCCTTGCCGTTGAGATGTACAAGAAGTCTTTGCTTTCCCATGACGGATACATTTCCTCGTCCTGTGACAATTATTCCTGGTATGCGGCGCATAATGTCCGTGTAAGTTCCTACTTCGCTCAATGGCGTTTTTGCTACATTGATAATAAAAGCGTCTCCTTTCATTTTTACAATGGGTTGTTGCGCTTTCACAATGACAGCGTTTAGTTCTGTAGCATTCTCTTGTAATATGATTGTACCTAATTTGCAAATGCTGTCAAACTTTGGAATGGTTAGGGACTTGTCCTTATATCCTATGGCGTGTATTAATATCTTATATTCTTTTGTGTCTAAATTTTTGGCTTCAAAAGAAAAGATGCCATCCTTAAATAAGCCACCTTGTATCAAAATTGAGTCATTCTTGAATAAACGTACGTCAAAGATGTCTATTGGTTTTCCTTTATCATCAATTACATTTCCTTTTACAAGTGTTTGTGAGAATATATTTAATGATAATAATGTAAAAACAAGAGTAAAGATATATTTCATTTGCTAATTTTCTCTTTTAAAAATTTGACTATCATATCTGCTGACAAAGGACAAATATCTTCTGTTTTATAATCTTTGTCAAAACGATATTTATTACATCCTCCATTGCATATAGGAAAAATGCTACAAGACAAACATTTTTTGTCTGAAAATTTGTCGCTGCTTAGCAGGTACTTTTCATTTGTTCTATAGTTTTGAACTCCATCGAAAACCGTTCCGATAGAGTATGCTTTGACTCCAACGTCAACCCAGCATTTATATAGGTCTCCTAAAGGATCTACTATGTAACTGTGCTCGAATATTGCGGTACATTTTCCTAATTTTAGTTCGAGATCGGTCGTGGAAAGGTTTAGATCAATTTGCTTGTGAAGGCAATACAAATAGTTGGTCTTCTCTACAGAATTAAAACATGAAACTCTGCATGATTGGTTGTCTTGTACAAAGGCGGGATATATGTGAATTCTATTGCTGTCGAACAAATCTTTCAATTCTTTATATAATGGGACGAAGTCCATCATGTTGCCTTTATGCACATTCATGCGAATTCCAATGTTAACGTTGGGCAATTCTTTTAATGTGTATCTTATGTTGTTGATAATCTTGTCAAAAGTAGGCAATCCATTTTTGCTTACTCTATTTTTATTGTGATTTTCTTTTTTGCCGTCAATTGTAATTTGAAGATAGTCCAATTTATATTGTGAGAAAAGTGAAGTGAATCTTTCATCTATTAAATAACCATTTGATACCATGGTTTGTCTACTAATTGGAAGTGAGACCTCTTTTTCTATGCGATATAGTATTTTCTCTATTACGGTAAGTCCACATAAAGGTTCGCCGCCATGCCAACAGATTTCTAAGCATTTAAAACTATTTTCTCTTTGTTTTATGAAATCAATAATTCCGCTTATAACTTTGTCGGACATCTGTGTGTATGGCAAATCTTTTTCGTAACAATAAGGGCAAGAAAAATTACAAAAAAGAGTTGGCGCAATAATCATAGTTAGCCTGTCTTGTTGGAATGTTTGGCGTAGTTTGAAATAATGCATCAACTTTATGTCTTCATCATCTTTCTCTTCTGTTACTATATATGACTTTTTGATAAGACTATCAAATATGGGTTTGGGGGCATAATCTATTTGCTTGGCATTTTGGTATGCCAAGCAAATATTGAATGATTCTTCATCTAATTCGTGTAACCCACCAAATAAAGAATTGTAGATAAAACATCTTGTTCCTTCTTTAAACAAAATGTTAAATCGCGACATGACATAATTATATCTATTCATTACTTAAAAACAATGGCTCAAATAATTATGTTTCTTTTGGATTTGAAGGGTCTGTCTCATCTGGTTCAGGTTGAGGCTTGTCAGGAACATATTCTCCAACTTCACAGATGGCACCTGTTCCACAAACAACTCCAGTTGAAGCAGAACCTCCTAAAATTTTGTCCAGCCCGTCAGATATTCTGTCGCATGCAGGAATGATTTCTTCAAACTTCATGATGTTTCAAATTAAAATTAAACGATGCAAAATTAAAGGAAAAAACAATATTAACCAAGGAAAAAGTAAAAAAAAGAAAGAAAATTAACTTTTTTTTTGTTAGGGCGGATGGTGCTTGTCGTTAACTAAAATATTGAATATGAACTATAATTTCGAATAGAATTTTTAGAGCTTATTATGTATAAGTCATTCTCTCGAAGGATAATTGTTTTTTATAAGGGGCGATGTTTGGTTCCTTGAATGGTGAAACATCGCCCTTTATGAGCAAAAATGATAACTTGCGAGGCAAAAAATAAAGGCGCAATCATCGTCACGATGGTTGCGCCTTGCTTGTCTAATGAGTTTTAATTATTTATAAGAGAGTATTAACTACATATATCTGTAAGTTGTTGTTTTGTATATCTTAGCTTATGAGTGCATCAAGTGATGATACATTCATAAAATAATTCTATTGATTAGAGCATGTACTGCAAGTATACGGTATATGGCACTGCACCATACACTGTAGAAACTGTATTCAATGCATCAGACTGAAGCTGATTATCCACATAGACAGCACCTAAGGTGAGGTACATCATGAAGCTTTGCTTCTTGGTAGTCTGATTGGTTGCGTAACCAGCAAGGCTATAGCTGTTGTAACCACCATAGAGTGCGAGGATTACCTTCTTGCCAGAAGCATCAGTGAAAGTGATGTTGTTGGTGTAACTTCCAAAGAGGGTAGTTGCATAGTCGTATGGCAAAAGCTTACCAGTCAAGTCTTGATTTGGAAGTGTTGCAACCTGCTTGCTGATGCTTTCGCTCTTGATGTACTTGGCAAAATTCTTAACAGGGAAGTTGGTGATAGTGAAAGCACTGTCGCTTGCTGAAACATAGAAGTCAGTCTCAATGCTGTCTTTGGCGATGGTACTGTTCGTTGTCTTTCCATCTCCTGGGAAGAGAATTCCACAATGATGACGACCTGCCACTTTGAGGAGCATAGCCTGTGCTTCCTGCTGGGCTGGAAGTTGCTGACCATTATCACTGTCACTGTTACATGATGTAAACGAGATAGCTGCCAAGAGGACAGCTAAGATTGAGAATAATTTAAAATTCTTCATTGTCTTATTTTGTTTTTATTGTTATGTTTCTTTTGTATTTAATGCTTCTTGTTTTAAAGTCTTGTTCTTTAAATTCTTGTTCTGTTTTTGCTTCTCTTTTTGCCGATTGTTGGTTTTTAGTGAAGCCTTTGTGCTTTTTCATTTCCGACTTTATTCCATTTTATGTCGAAAACTCTATTATATAACTATATAATTGTCGAAAACTTGCATAGATGAGTGGTTAATGTGTGTTAATTTTGCAAACTTCACCTTTTTCTTGGTAGATTTCTGAAAACATTCAGTATCTTTGCACTTGAATACGAATCTTAAAGAAATTCGATGGAGTATAGTAGAAAAAATAAATATTGGTTATATATCCGCCCAAATTGCCGAAGGGAATTGAAGGTGAGAGACTATCTTGAGAGCCAAGGCTTAGAGTGCTTTGTTCCCATGCAGAAGGTAGTGAGGGTGATACATGGCGAGGAAGTGAAGTTGGATGTACCGGTGATGGGAAACATGGTTTTTGTCAATACTTCTTATGAGAACTTGTTGGAATCGAAGAGGAGTCTTGAAGCCTTGGGCTATCCCGTGATGCTTCGTATGGATTCTGCCAATCCCTCTCAACCGATTATTGTGCCAGATAAACAGATGGAGGATTTCATTCGTGTTTGCAATGATCAGTATAGTCGATTTGTGGATGGACGTTATTCTAAAGATCTCCAGGAAAACGATTATGTGGAGATCATTTCTGGGCGTTTTGCTGGAATCAGAGGGTATTACGCTCGACCGTTCAAAGATAAATGTGTGGTGTGTATCGTAGAAGGATTGGCTGTTTGTACGACTTATATCCCAGCTTATGCTTTGAAGATTATCAAAAAGGGAAAAGAAAAGTAAATGTATGATAGTTGGGAAACTTAGGTGGTCACAGTTTGAGTATATGTCCTTGCAATGGTTTTGTTCAATCAATAATAAAAGTCCAAAATGAAAAAACATTTCTTTTATCAATTAAGAACTTTTGTCTTGCTCTTCGTGTGGAGCATAACGGCACTTGGTTGTGGTGAGAGCACTGCAACAAAGAAGGCTGTTTTGAAAAAAGTAGCCTCTGAATTGTATTCGACAATCGAGGAAGCCAACGAGGAGACTTCTTCTTCTTCTTCTGATTCTGATTCAGAGAAGTCGAATGATGCTCTTGCTACAGAGACGAAAGGTGGCAATGAATGCTTGTCTTCGGATGATGTCGAGGAAGTGGGACTGCCTGTCTATGAAAAGGGACACCTTTCGGAAACCATCAAAAAACGCTATTCTTACGTAGTTTCGTATAATCATGACATGAAGAATCCAAACTGGGTGGCTTGGACGATTACTGCGAACCATGCCACAGGAAAAGTGCAACGTATGGATTTCTGGGACGATGATGATATGCCTGATCCTAAGGGTTATTTGTCTGATTATTATAATAGTGGGTATGATAGAGGGCACATGTGTCCTGCTGGTGACAATAAGTGGAGTGAGAAAGCGATGGAGGATTGCTTTCGAATTACCAATATGTGCCCTCAAGATGGTGGGCTGAACCGTGGCATGTGGAACTCTATCGAACAACAATGTCGTGCTTGGGCAAAGGAATATGGCAAGGTGTATGTGGTTTGTGGACCTCTTTATTTGAATCAGCAACATCGTAAGATAGGAAAGAACAAGGTGGTTGTACCAGAGGCTTTCTTCAAGGTCGTGTTATGCATAGAGGGCACTCCAAAAGCTATTGGCTTCATTTGCCGTAACCAGTCGCAGAAAGGCAAGAAGAAAACAGACTTTATCAATACCATCGATGACGTTGAGAGAATCACGGGCTATGATTTCTTTTCTAAACTTCCTAAGAATGTAGAGAAAAAGGTAGAGGCTCATGCTGACATCAATGATTGGTGAGAAAGTACCAATCATTGTTTATAGAAGCTTGGTGCAGATGGCTAAAGTGAAAAAAAGATAGTAAAAACTTAATGCTGATTATATGAAAACAAAAAAGGACTTCCAATCGGAAGTCCTTTTTTGCTGGATTATGTGACTCGCATGGGGCTCGAACCCATGACCCCAACATTAAAAGTGTTGTGCTCTACCAGCTGAGCTAGCGAGTCAATCTCCAACTTTATGTTTTAAAAGCGAGTGCAAAGGTACGACATTTTTCTGATTCCACCAAATAAAATGCTTCTTTTTTGCAAATTTTCTCTCTTTTTTATGGGTTTGCCACAGTTTTGCCCTTATTTCTTAGGTAAAAAATACCTTTTTTCAAAGTTGCGAACAATCTATATTCAAGCTATAAGCATATCTCATAAGCAATCTATATTCAAGCTTTTGCATATCTCATAAGTATCGATTCACGTTCTTTTGAGGGATGCTCAGCTATAGGATTTATGCTTGTTGCGTGTTCCCTTTCAGCTCGTTGGCTATCTCTTCAGCATTCCTTTCACTGCCAACATGTGGCTTTTCTCGCGTAACGTATCTTTGCCAATAGGCAATGAGAAGGGTGGTGAGCGGTAAGGCGACAATCAAACCTATGAATCCAAGCAATGCACCCCACACCGAGAGACTCAAGAGAAGGATGGCTGGGTTCAATCCCATAGCCTTTCCCATAATCTTAGGTGTGACCACCATATCGGTAATTACTTGAACCACGCAGAATACGAGAAATGCCAATCCGAAGACAAGCCAGAAATTCTGACCTGTGTCAGCAGCCTTGAGCATGGCAAGGAAGGCGGTCGGGATGAGTGCGAATGTGTGGAGATAAGGCACTAAGTCCATGATGCCTATCAAAATGCCTAAGCCTATCGCCATTGGGAAACCGATGATGGTGAATCCGATGCAGAACATGATGCCCATGCAGAGCGCTACCATTCCTTGCCCTCGGATGTAATTGTTTAATTCCCTTTCGACGTCCTTCATCAACTCGTGCCAGAAAGGACGACTCTTCTTTGGGAAGATACGAACCCAGTTGGCTGTCAATGTCTCATAATCGAGCAAGATGAAAAACATATATAATAAGGTAATCATCGATGCCACGATGCTGATGATGATGTTGGCAGTCTGACCTACGACAGAGAAGACTTTCGGCATGGCACTCTTGATGGCATCAGAGAAGTCTTTGCTTTTTAAGAACTTTTCCACCTGGGTTTGGTTGTCTTGCAACCAGTCCTTGATGACTGCCGTCAAGTTGTTGGTATGAGTCGTCTGATGTAACCATCTCGTGAGCACATCTCCCAATTTGTCAAACTGGTCTATCATTGGAGGAATAATCAACCAAAGAACGCCACCGATGACGCCGATGGCGAGCAGCATGGCGATGATGATAGACAGCGCTCTTACCTTAATGTGCAGTTTGTTTTCGATAAACTTCACCACTGGATAGAGCAGGTAAGCGAAAAACCATGCGATGAAAAAAGGCAATAGGACGCTACTCAAGTAGTTGGTGATGTACAAGACACCAAAAACGATGAGTGCAATGCCAGCCCATCTAATAAACTTGTCGAATGTGATCTCTTTTGACATCCTTATTTTAATTAAAACTTAATAATTAGGCTTAAGCCCTTGAGATGATTGAGAATTTAAAAATAGGTTTGGACTTTTGAAAGCGATAAAATTCTACATTTCCCACCTTTCTTTACTTTCTACTTCTCTTTGTTACTCTTCACTCTTCAGGGCTTTCTGATAGCATTCTCTGCATAAAGGCTCGTATTCGTCTTTCTCACCCAAGAGCACACGGCGCTCATTGCTTACCAAGCGGTGGCTCACGTATGCAAGGGCACCGCATTTCACGCAAATGGCATGTACCTTGGTCACCTCGTCGGCAACAGCACAGAGGGCTGGGATAGGACCAAAGGGAACACCCTTGAAGTCCATGTCGAGTCCTGCCACAATGACACGAACGCCTCGGTTGGCGAGCTCATTGCAGACATCAACGAGACCATTGTCAAAGAACTGGGCTTCGTCGATGCCGACCACGTCGATGTCGGAAGCCAATAACAAGAGCGCCCCAGAAGACTCAATCGGAGTAGACCTGATGGAATTCTGGTCGTGACTCACAACATCCTCTTCCGAGTAACGCGTATCAATGGAAGGTTTGAATATCTCCACCTTCTGCTTGGCGAACTTTGCTCGCTTCATTCTACGGATCAATTCCTCTGTTTTTCCAGAGAACATAGACCCGCACACCACTTCAATTCTGCCGGGACGGTGTGCCTCCCCAATTAGATTTTCTCTCATTTCGGTGACAAAATTAGCAATAAGGTTTTAAAAATTGCAAAGAAAATCGATTTTTTTTTGATATGAAAGATTAATTAACTACATTTGTACGCTGTATGGGCATATTATATATTGTACCGACCCCGGTTGGTAACATGGAGGACATGACAATGCGAGCCATCAGAATCTTGAAAGAGGCTGATTTGGTGCTCGCGGAAGACACTCGAACTTCGAGCGTCCTGTTGAAGCATTTCGACATCAAAAACAGATTGATGGCGCATCATAAGTTTAACGAGCATGGTACTTCGGCTTCTGTGGTCGAACGCTTGAAGGCTGGTGAGACGATAGCTCTCATCAGTGATGCTGGTACACCTGGCATTAGTGACCCCGGCTTTTATCTCGCCCGAGAGGCGGCAAAGGCTGGCATCACGGTGCAAACCTTGCCAGGACCTACGGCTTGCATCCCTGCCATCGTCTCGTCAGGACTGCCTTGTGATAGGTTCTGTTTCGAGGGATTCATTCCACAGAAGAAAGGAAGACAAACCTATTTGGAGTCCTTGCAGAACGAGACTCGTACGATGATATTCTATGAGTCTCCGTATCGCGTGGTGAAGACTTTGCAGCAGTTCGCCGAGTTCTTCGGTGAAGACCGGCAGGTGAGTTGTTGCCGTGAGATTTCTAAAATCCACGAGGAGAGTGTGCGTGGAACGTTGGCAGAGGTGATCGCTCATTTCGAGGAAACGGAACCAAGAGGCGAGTTTGTCATCGTGCTTGCTGGCAAAGATCCAAAGCAACTCAAGGAAGAATTGAAAGAAAAGCGACGTGAAGAACGTAAAAAGAATAATAATCAAAATTAATAAAGGAGACTGATTATGAAAAAGTTAATGATTTTCGCCTGTTTAGCTGCTATGTTGGTGACAGGCTGTAAGGATGGTAAGAATACACCAGACTTGGCTAATGTGCATCAGGCAGATTCACTGAATGACATTATTGCGCAGAAAGACAGTGAAATTAATGACCTGATGGGAACTTTCAATGAGGTTCAGGAAGGTCTGCGCCAGATTAGTGAGGCGGAGAATCGTGTCGCCTTGGCTAAGAGCGGTGAGGGTGCCAACAACAAGCAGAGATTGAAGGAGGACATCCAGTTCATCGCCAACCAGATGAAGAAGAACAAGGAGTTGATAGCCCAACTTCAGAAGAAATTGGAAGGAAGTTCTTTGCAGGCAACCCAACTCAAGAAGACTATAGAGGATTTGACGGCTCAGTTGGCGGAGAAGGAGAAAGAACTCCAGGCTTTACGTGAGGAGTTGGACAGCAAGGATATTCATATCGCAGCTCTCGATGAGTCTATCAACAATCTGAATACCAATGTGAGCAACTTGAAGACAGAAAGCCAGCAGAAGACTGAGACCATCAATGCTCAGGATAAGCAGTTGAATACGGCTTGGTATGTCTTCGGTACCAAGAAGGAGTTGAAGAACCAGCACATCATGGAGGATGGCAAGGTGATGAATGGCAATTTCAACAAGAACTATTTCACCAAGATTGATATCCGCAACACTACGGAAATCAAACTTTACTCTAAGTCTGTGAAATTGATGACAGCTCATCCATCAAGCAGTTATAGCTTGGTACGTGATGTCAACAAGCAGTATACTTTGCGTATCACTAATCCTCAGATATTCTGGAGTACAAGCAAGTATTTGGTGGTGCTCGTAAAATAATCAACTCGTTTTTTGGAAAAAAGGAAATTTTATATAAAAGATGGAACTTTCTCAAAGGGCTTTATAGCCTCTCCGAGAAAGTTCCATTTTTTTGTGCGAAATCTTTTGAATTGTACCCTTAAGGTTAGGCGAAATGCCCATTAAGGGGGCATCCAATTCTCATTAACTGGGCAATCATTGCCCGGTTAAGGGGAATTTCTTATCTTTTGCTCTTGAAAAAACTTTGCATCAAAGATTGGCATTCTTTTTCCAAAACACCGGACGTGACAATCGTCTTAGGGTGAAGAGCGTTGGGGGCAAACTTGGAATATCCTCTTTTCTCGTCAGCTGCTCCATATACCACTCTTGAAATCTGTGCCCAACCGATAGCGCCAGCGCACATCACGCATGGTTCTACCGTGACATAGAGCGTGCAATCTTTCAGGTATTTTCCGCCCAACATGTTGGCACCTGATGTGATGGCTTGCATTTCAGCATGGGCGGTGACATCGCAAAGCATTTCCGTGAGATTATGGGCTCTTGCGATAATCTTGTCCTTGCATACGATGACGGCTCCTACGGGAATCTCGTCTCTATTAAAAGCAACTTGGGCTTCAACGATTGCCTTTTGCATAAATTCCTCGTCTTTCTTCTTGAGCTCTTGTGCTTTCTTTATCGTTTGTTCGTCTTTCATTTTAGTCTCTTCTATTAATTTTGATATTTTGTGCGCAAAAATACACAAAAAAATTTGATGTTAACGAAGAAAAATGTTACTTTTGCAAATAATTAATGATAATTCTTACAAAATATGGCAGAACATAATGATTTTGGCAAATGGGGCGAAGACGAAGCGGCTCATTTCTTGGAAAGAAAAGGCTATGTGATATTGGAAAAGGATTGGAGAATAGGCAAGCGTGACTTGGATATCATTGCTTTGACAGAAGACCAATCTACCATTGTTTTCGTGGAAGTGAAAAGCCGTGACAACAATGTCTTCCAAGAACCAGAAGAGGCAGTTGACGTACTGAAAATGCGCAATTTGGCGATTGCAGCCAATGGCTATATCAAGCAGAATGACATCTCTTTGGATGTTCGCTTCGATATCATCTCTATTGTTGGCAAGACTTCTCACTTAGAGAGTGTCTCGCATATTGAGGATGCCTTTAATCCCCTGCTAATCTTGTAAAGCCATATATAATAAGGTGTAAATATGAAGAAAAATATAATAAGACTCAAAGAGACGGATTCTACTAACCGTTATCTGCGAGAATTGCCCGAAAATGGAGACGAGGAAATAGTGATTGCTGTTGCTGATTACCAGAGTGCGGGCAAGGGACAAGGTTCGCATACCTGGGAGAGTGAGGGTGGCAAGAACTTACTCTTCAGTATCAAGGTACATCCTCGTTGGGTGCCTGTTCGCCAGCAATTCTTGCTTTCAATGGCTGAGGCTTTAGCGTTGAAGGATACTTTGGATTCATACGTGGATGGCATCACGTTAAAATGGCCGAATGATGTATATTGGAAAGATAAGAAAATAAGTGGTACGCTGATAGAAACCTCCATCGACTCCAAGGGCATCAAAACTTGTATCTTTGGTACAGGCATCAATATCAACCAGACGAAATTCTATAGTGATGCTCCCAATCCTGTATCGCTCTGCCAAATCTTGGGACATGAGGTGGATAGGGAAGAGGTGTTGCAACGAATCATTGCTGCGTTTGAGCAATATTATGAGCTTCTTCGTCGTGCCGATTATATGGATGTATCGGGCATCTATCACATGGCTTTGTATCGCCGAAAGGGATTTCATCGCTATGAGGATGCGGATGGAGAGTTCGAGGGTGCTTTCGTGGAAGTCGAGGATGATGGTCATCTGATACTTCATGATAAGCAAGGGGTGATTCGCTCTTATGCCTTCGGAGAAATTAAGTTCTTGCAAGACAATTAATCAAATAAAAAAGATATTTTATGGCAAAGTTTAAAAGAATCCTTCTCAAGCTAAGTGGTGAAAGCTTGATGGGAAAACAGAGCTTCGGCATTGACCCTGAGCGCTTGAGTGATTATGCTAAGCAAATCAAAGAGGTGCATGAGATGGGCGTACAGATTGGTATTGTTATCGGTGGTGGTAATATCTTCCGTGGCTTGAGTGGAAGCCAGAAAGGTTTCGACCGTGTGAAGGGCGACCAAATGGGGATGTGCGCCACTGTCATCAACTCGTTGGCATTGAGCAGTGCGCTCGGTGCGCTCGGTGTGAAGAACAAGGTGCTTACTGCTATCCGTATGGAGCCTATCGGTGAGTTCTATACCAAGTGGAAGGCTATCGAGGCAATGGAGGATGGTTATATCTGCATCTTCTCTGCAGGTACAGGTAGTCCTTACTTTACTACAGATACTGGCTCTTCTCTTCGTGGTATTGAAATTGAGGCTGACGTGATGTTGAAGGGTACTCGTGTGGATGGCATTTATACAGCAGACCCAGAGAAGGACCCTACTGCCACTAAGTTCAAGGATGTCACTTACGATGAGATTTATACCAAGGGATTGAAGGTGATGGACTTGACCGCCACAACCATGTGTAAAGAAAACAACCTTCCTATCTATGTTTTCAACATGGATGTTGTAGGCAACTTGAAAAAGGTAATGGAGGGTGAAGAAATAGGTACTTTGGTACATAATTAAGCAAAAAAGACAAATAAACAAAAGGTGGCTTTCCTCACGGAGAACCACCTTTTGTTTATTTGTCTTTCAAGTTCTTAATATGATTTGCTTATTTTGTGTTAATATATATTCGTTTAAAAAGATATTTTGGAAGGTCTTTCCATCCTCTGTTAGAATATCCATCCTTCCTTGTGGAAAATACTCTTTATTTCTTTCTGAGATAGAGCACCAACGAGATGATGAAGTAGAGAGATATAATCCACCACCAAGCTTCCAGTAAGCCGACAAAGCCATCTTCTAACATAAATGCTACGATAGAAAGGACAGCAATGATTGCAAAGCTATACTTGATTTCATTTCCTTTGAATCCCCACTGCTTAAATTTCAATGCAAACATTGGAAGTTCAGAGATAAGTAAGAAACTGGTAATGAAGATTAATGCAAGGATGAGGAGTGCTGACCAGCTATAGCCTTCCAACCAGAATGGGTTGAAGACGATGAGTGAGCCCCAAAATAAAGCATTGGCTGGTGTTGGCATGCCGATAAAGGAAGTGGTCTGTCGCTCATCCAAGTTGAACTTCGCCAAACGGAGTGCCGAGAATGCGGCGATGATGAAGGCAAAGTAAGGGATAATGCTTGCAATAGGTTGCAAGAAACCAGGATATTCCATGACGGCAAGTTCTGAGAAAACGATGGTGGCTGGTGCTACACCGAAGGTTACATCGTCAGCCAATGAGTCCAATTCCTTGCCAATAGGAGATGATACATGGAGCAAACGAGCGCTCATACCATCGAAAAAGTCAAAGACAGCACCTATGATAATCCAAAGGAGTGCCATCTTTGGTGAACCTCCAAAGGCATACGATGTGGCGATGCAACCTGATACCAAGTTGCAACAAGTAATCGTATTAGGGATATGTTTTTTGATGTTCATTTCAAATAGTTGTTATTTCAATTTTGCAATAACCGTTTGGTCGCCTGTTGTTGACTGTCCCATTTTCACGCACACCTCGGTGCCGATAGGAAGATAGACATCCACACGAGAACCCAATTTGATGAAGCCGAGGTGCTCGTCGATGTAGCATTCCTCACCTTCCTTGGCATAAGTAACGATGCGGCGTGCCACGGCGCCGGCTATCTGTCGGCAAAGTACGTCTACGCCTTCTGGAGTGGTAATCATGACGTCGGCGTGCTCGTTCTCCTCGCTTGCCTTAGGCAGCCAGGCTTTGTGGTAGTTGCCATCCACATGCTTTACGAACTTTACTTTTCCATCCACAGGAAACCAGTTGGCGTGTACATTCCAAAGGCTCATGAAGATAGACACCATTAAGCGTTTGTCGTTAAAATAAGGAGCGTTGTCCACTTCCTCTATGACTACAATCTTTCCATCGGCAGGAGCTACCACCAATTTCTCGGTGTCCTCTACATTCAGATAGCGTATTGGACAACGATAGAAGTTAAGTACAATGCAATATACGACACCTAAGACTACAGAGAATGACCAAAATGGTATTTTGTTGTCAAAGGTGTTCCACAATATCACCGCAATTGCCACGATGGCAATGATTCCGTATACTAACTGGTCGGTACCCTCGCGGTGCAATCTAATCTTTTTCAGTTTCTTTATTTTTTGTCCCATTATAGAGATATTAAGTTTTTATCGGTGCAAAGGTACACCATTTTTGTCACTTTTGCAAATTTTTCTTCCTTTTCTTTTGGTTATGTCAACTTTTAGCAGTAACTTTGAACACAAAAATAGGTTTTTAGCATAAAAAATGGAAGATTTTATACATTTACATGTGCATACTCAGTACTCCATTCTTGATGGTCAGTCTAAGATTCCGCATCTTGTCGACAAGGCTATCAAAGATGGTATGAAGGGTATGGCTGTGACAGACCATGGTGTCATGTTTGGCATCAAGGAGCTCACGGATTATTGTGGAAAAATCAATAAGGGCAGGAAAAAGGAAGGATTGGAGCCTTTCAAGCCTATTATTGGTTGCGAGATGTACGTGGCGCATCGTCGAAAGGAAGACCGTGAGAAAGACAAGGGTGATATGAGTGGTTATCACCTTATTGTCTTGGCTAAAAACTACAATGGCTATAAAAACTTGATCAAGTTGGTGAGTAATTCTTGGGTGGATGGTTATTACATGCGCCCAAGAACCGACCGTGCCGACTTGGAGAAATATCATGAGGACTTGATCGTCTGTTCGGCTTGTATCGCTGGTGAGGTGCCTGCGAAGATATTGCATGGCGACATCGAGGGAGCTCGTGAGGCTTGCGAATGGTATCATAATCTCTTTGGGGATGATTATTATTTGGAGCTTCAGCGCCATAAAGTGCCTGATGACCCAAGTATTCTCGCCAATCGAGAGGCATACGATTTGCAGCAGAGAGCCAACAAGGTTCTCATCGAGTTTGCCAAGGAATATAATATCAAGCTGGTTTGTACCAACGACTGCCACTTCGAGGATAAGGAAACTGCTGAGGCTCACGACCACTTGCTCTGTTTGGCGACAGGAAAGGATTTGGATGACCCTAATCGTATGCGCTATTCCAAGCAAGAGTGGTTTAAAACGCGAGAGGAGATGAACGAGGTCTTCTCTGACATCCCAGAAGCACTCTCCAATACTCTTGATATATATAATAAGGTGGAGATATATAGCATCGACCACGGGCCTATCATGCCTTTCTTCCCGATTCCGGAGAGCTTCGGCACAGAGGAACAGTTGCGTGAGAGGGTATCTGAGGAAGACCTCTATAAGGAGTTCACCTCTGATGAAAATGGACAGAATCAGTTGCCACCTGAGGAAGGACAGAAAGTCATCGACCGACTGGGCGGTTACGACAAGATATACCGTATTAAGTTTGAGGCTGAATATTTGAAGCATTTGGCTTATGAAGGTGCGAAAGAACGATATGGCGACCCTCTGCCTGAAAATGTGGATGAGCATGTCAACTTCGAGTTGCATGTCATGAAGACGATGGGTTTCCCTGGCTACTTCTTGATTGTGTCCGACTTTATCCGGGCGGCACGTGAGGAGTTGGGAGTCGTTGTTGGTCCTGGTCGTGGTTCTGCTGCAGGTTCTGTTGTAGCTTACTGTTTGGGTATCACCAAGATAGATCCTCTTAAGTATGACTTGCTGTTTGAGCGTTTCTTGAACCCGGATCGTGTCAACCTTCCTGATATTGATACCGACTTCGATGATGATGGTCGAGGTAAGGTGCTTCGTTGGGTAATGGATAAGTATGGTCATGAGAACTGTGCGCATATCATCACTTATGGTAGTATGGCAACCAAGAACTCCATCAAGGATGTGGCTCGTGTCGAAAAGCTACCTCTTGACAAGGCGAATGCGCTCTGCAAGGCAATCCCAGACCGACTTCCGGATGGTGCCAAGATGAATTTGACGAATGCAATCAAGTATACTCCAGAACTTCGAGATGCCGAGTTCTCTACCGATCCCCGCGAGAGCAATACCATCAAGTATGCCAAGATGTTGGAGGGAACAATTCGTGGCACGGGTATTCATGCCTGTGGATTCATCATCTGCCGTGATCCTATCAGTAACTGGGTGCCTGTTTCTACAGCCGACGACCCTGATTTCCCAGGCTTGAAAACCGCAGTGACCCAATATGATGGACACGTCATCGAGTCCACCGGATTGATCAAGATGGACTTCTTGGGTTTGAAGACCCTTTCGGAGTTGAAAGAGGCTTGTAAAGTTGTGAAGCAGACGTTGGGGGAGGATGTCGACTTAGACCATATTCCTATTGATGATAAATTGACGTATGAGTTGTACCAGCGCGGACAAACCATCGGAACCTTCCAGTTCGAGTCGCCAGGTATGCAGAAATATCTCCGTGAGTTGAAACCTACGGTTTTCGAGGACTTGATTGCGATGAACGCCCTCTATCGTCCGGGACCAATGGATTACATCCCAGACTTCATTGCTCGTAAAAACGGCAAACAGGAGATTACCTATGATATCCCATGTATGGAGAAATACTTGAAGGATACGTATGGAATCACGGTATATCAGGAGCAGGTGATGCTTCTCTCCCGACAGTTGGCTAACTTCACCCGAGGTGAGTCTGATGCTTTGCGTAAGGCGATGGGTAAGAAGAAAAAGGACATCGTAGATGCCATGAAGCCTAAGTTCATCAAGCAAGGACAGGAGAATGGCCACGACCCTAAGGTCTTGGAGAAGATTTGGAGTGACTGGGAGAAATTCGCTTCCTATGCATTCAATAAATCTCACGCTACTTGCTATTCTTGGGTAGCCTATCAGACGGCTTACATGAAAGCGCATTATCCTGCTGAGTATATGGCTGCGCTGATGACTCGTCGTTTTGCCCAGATTACCGAGATTACTAAGTTGATGGAGGAGTGCCAGTCGATGAATATCAAGACTTTGGGACCAGATGTCAACGAGAGTTATCGTGCCTTTGGTGTCAATGAGCATGGTGAGATTCGTTTTGGCTTGTCAGCCATCAAGGGTATGGGCGCACCAGCGGCAGATGCTATTGTGGCAGAGCGTCAGAAGAATGGGCCATACAAGGATATCTTTGATTTTGCACAACGTGTCGACTTTTCCAATGTCAATCGAAAGGCCTTTGAGAGTCTTGCTTTAAGTGGAGGCTTCGATAGCTTCGGCATTCCTCGTGAAAATTACTTCGGTACAGACAGTAAGGGAGTGATGTTCTTGGACACTCTTGTGAAATATGGACAGCTCTATCAACGAGAGCAGCAAGAGGCAAAGACTTCTCTCTTCGGAGGTGAGGATGCTGCGGAAATATCTACTCCTACTATTCCAAAGGCAGATCCATGGAGCTCTATTGAGCGACTCAACCGTGAGCGTGATTTGGTGGGTATCTATCTATCGGCGCATCCATTGGATGACTATAGTGTCATTCTTCATTCCATGTGCAATACCCATTGCTCTGAATTGGGTGACAAGGATGCTTTGGCGAAGAAAGCTGATGTATCATGTGGCGGTATTGTTACAGGTGTGAAGTCTAAGTTCACCAAGACTGGTAAGCCTTGTGGTTTCGTTACTTTGGAGGATTTTGAAGGGTCAGGTGAATTGGCTCTTTTTGGTGAAGATTGGGGCAAGTGGCGAGGCATGTTGCAGGAAGGTTGTACGGTCTATATCACAGCCAAATGTGCACCGAGGTATGCCAACAGTACATATTTGGAGTTCCGCATCAATAGCATCGATTACATGCAGACGGTGAAGGAAAGTCAGATAGAAAGATTGACCATTACGTTGGATAGCGATATCATAGATGATGCTGTCGTGAACGACTTGAACACGATGTTGACAGAGGATTTGGCAGGTAAAACCCAGCTTTATTTCCAAATCCATGATGTGGAGACTAACCAGTTCATGATGTTCCGTGCTCAGGATAAGACGGTCAATGTAGGGAAAGAGTTGATTCATTATATCGACACTCATGATAAGATGTCGTATCATATCAATTGATAATATATTAATCAAACTAAAAATAGAATAACAATGGAAGTAACAATTACAAATGACAATTTTGAGAGCTACAAGAATGGTGAGCTCCCTTTGGTCGTAGATTTGTGGGCTACTTGGTGTGGTCCTTGCCGCCAGATCGCTCCTATCGTATCTGAGTTGGCTAATGAGTATGACGGTAAGTTGGTAGTAGGTAAGTGTGATGTCGAAGAGAACGATGACATCGCTATGGAGTTTGGTGTTCGCAACATCCCTACTATCTTGTTCTTCAAGGGTGGTCAGTTGGTCGACAAGTTTGTTGGTGCTGCATCCAAGGCTACGCTTGACGAGAAGTTCAAGGCATTGTTGTAGAAACAATATGCTTATTATGAAACCGCCGCATATCCATCTTTGGGTATGCGGCGGCTTTTGTTGGTGAGCCGTTTTTGGGTGACAATCAACGCATTGTTTATTTTAAAGCGTTAACTCACTCTAAATAGGACTTCTATTCCTTTATTTGGGTACAAAGACACGGCATTTTTCCAAATCTCACATAGCTTGCAAGGAGAAAACCATTAAAATTAGAACTTTTTACGTTAATATTCATGCTTGTCATATAAATTACTGAGATAACATTTGTATAATAATTTATAAAATATAAAAGCAAAATATAATTTAACGAGATAAAACCCTTAACTTTGCAATCACAAATATTGGTAATGATTCCGACAAAAACGAAACATAAAAGACTAAGCGTGATATGACGAACGACATACTTGAACAGATAAAGGCTGGCGAGGTATCGGGAGTGCAGTTCAAGGAACGTGCTCTCGACAAGTACGACATTGGCTGTGAGCTTGTGGCTTTCAGCAATGCTCGTGGCGGCAAACTGGTTGTTGGCATAAATGACAAGACGGGGAAGATAAACGCTCTGTCTTATTCGGAAGTACAGGAGACAACCAACCTCCTGAGCGACATCGCCTCTGAAAATGTCGTTCCTTCTATTCTGATAAACGTGGATACTGTTGCTGTAGAAGATGGCTTCTTGGTTGTGGCAACCATCAAGGAAGGAGTCAACAAACCTTATCATGACAACAAGGGTATCGTATGGGTGAAGAATGGTTCCGACAAGCGCAAGGTGTTTGACAATGCCGAGTTGGCGGAGATGATGACCGATTGTGGCAGCTTTGCTCCTGACGAGGCAAGCGTCAAAGGTGCTACCATCAACGATCTTGACGCAAATACCATCAAGGCATTTTTGGAGAATCGTTTTGACAAAGTGCTGGAGAAGAAAGGATTGGTTGGTGATGCGTTCAAAGAAGCATCGCTTGACACCATCTGCTCTGCCATCGCCAAGGGACACGATTGCGAGAGGATGCTTCGCAATTTGCGCTTTATTCGTCCTGATGGCAAACTGACGATGGCTGCCATGCTCCTATTTGGAAAATACACACAGCGTTGGTTGCCCGTGATGACAGCTAAGTGTATCTGCTTTGCAGGAAATAGCGTTGGTGGAAAAGTATTTCGAGACAAGGTTAACGATGCTGATATGGAGGGAAACTTGCTCCATCAGTTCAATACCATCATGGATTTTTTCACTCGCAACTTGCATAACATACAAGTTGGAGAGGAATTCAATTCTATGGGAAAGTTAGAGATTCCGTATAGCAGCCTTGTCGAGTTTACGGTTAACGCTCTGGTCCACCGCTCGCTCAACTTGAAAGCTCCTGTCCGTATTTTCATCTTCGACAATCGTGTGGAGATTCACAGCCCAGGCGACTTGCCTAATGGACTCACCATTGACGACATCAAACTTGGCACCTCCATGCCTCGCAATATGTTTCTCTTTAGCAATGCCATCTACTTGCTGCCATATACAGGTGTTGGCAGCGGCATCACTCGTGCGCTTGACGAAAACATCAACGTTACGTTTACCAATAATCCGAGTGTACAAGAATTTGTCATTACCGTTTGGAGGGAAGAAAGTAACGAAGTCGAGGATAAAAGTAACCAAGTCGGTAACCAAGTTGAACGAAAAAGTAACGAAGCCGAAGACTTAGACACTCGACTTGGACACTCTGACACTCGACTTGGACACTCTGACACCAACTTAGACACTTCCGAGAGCGACTTAGACACTCGACTTAGATACTCTGACACTGACTTAGACACTTTTAAGAGCGACTTGGACACTCGACTTAGACACTCTGACACTCCAAAAGTGTCATTGTCTAATAAGCAAAGGGATATAGTCAATTTCTGTTCTGTACCTCGAACCACAAAAGAGATACTTGACAGAATTGGAGTCAGCATGCATTCCAAGAACCGAGAGCGTTACATCACCTCCCTTGTCGCAGCAGGCTATCTACAGATGACCAATCCGGATAATCCTACGGCAAGCAACCAGAAATACAAGAAAACAACAACTAAATAGAATAATATGGATTCCTTATATCTCCTCCAGTTTGCATGTTTCATCTTCATGCTCATCAATGCCCTTGTCCTCGGCATCACCCTCTTGCACGTGAAGTGGATCAACCGACGCTACGAGTGGTCGCGCTGGCTGATAATTGCCGGTATGACAGGATTAGCTATACAATATCTCTTGCAGATGCTCTTGGGCTTTCGTGCGCAAGGCGATGACTTGGGAGCTGTCATCAACATCCTTGTCTATACCCCATGCTTCACACTCATCACCATGGGCATCTACAACATCGAGGCTACCCACGCCAACCGCAGGAAGATGAACATCGTCTGCACTTGCATTTATGCCGCCATCATCGCAGTTTTCGGCGTATGCTACAGCAACAGCGGAAGTCTTAACATCGGCAACTGGCTCTATGTGATGCTCGCATTGTTCGGAGCGAACGTGGTGTATTGCATCTATATGGTCATGGTGGAGATGCGGAAACGCAAGAAGATGTTAGAGCTGATGACGGGTGGCGACATGTTGCCATACGTGCGATATGCCAGAGCCAGCGTTTTCTCCCTATTCTTCGCTGCCCTTGTCATGCCTTTTGCCATCCTCTCCACCACCTTATTATATATAATAGGTCCGTTGGCGTTGCTCTCTGTTCTTTTCTTCAACCTGAGTTTCGTGGCTTTAGGCTACAATTACGTTCCTACCGAGGAACTCTTGGATAAGGAGGCTGAAGAAATTGCAGCCATAACAGATGAAGAAACAGAAATTGGGGGGGGTATCTTTGGAAAGCTCCAATGGGCAGGATGCAGAGTGTGCTGACAGTAAAGAAACATTACGACCGTTTCCTTCGGAGCGTCAGACATTCATCAAGGAGAAGCTTGACAAGTGGTGCGCTGATTTGGGCTACAAAGACACCACAGTAAACATGTTCACCCTGTCACGCTCGCTGAACATCTCCAAGAACGAGTTGTCACGCTACTTCACCTCATGCCTGAACTCCACCTTCCGCATCTGGCTTGCCGAGGTACGTTTCGAGGCTGCAAAGAAGATGATGCTCGACTATCCCGACTACAGCAATGACATCATTTCAGCCGAATGTGGCTTCTCTTCTCGCTCCTATCTCTATCGCATATTCAAAGAGAAAGAAGGATGCTCTCCAACTGTTTGGAGAGCAAAAATACAATAAAATCATGCCTTAGGTGTCCACTTCCCCCACCAAGTGGACACCTATTTTGTAGGAAGTAGACACCTAAGTGGGGGAAGTGGACACCTTTTTCCGAAGAAAAACACTATTTTTGTGCCATGGAAAATATAATTCTGACTTTCACGAAAGAAGAGCAGGCTATATTCATTGTGGCATTGTTTCTTCTGCTTTTCGCCATAGTCATGAGCTATGCCATGGTTCAAGACTACAGGATATATCTTGATGAGAACTACAAGGCTCACTATAGCTTTCGTGACTTCATCAAGAGAGAACGCTTTTATATCTTTTTGCTGTTAGCATCCATATTTATCTTCCTAACACCCCTCTTGTATTTTATAGAGTGAGTTTCGGCAAGAATGGATGAATTAGCTTTATGGTGGATACTTGTCCTGTAATTGGAGATAGTTCCTTGTTTTTACGATAAAAAAATAAATGAATGATATGATAAATTATTTGACAATAAAAAATCGGTTGCAGGTCGCAATGCTTGCATTTATTCTAACAAAAAGAAGATTTTATATTTGGTTATGGGTGCTGTTATGCGTCCCATGCCTATTGGCAAGTTGCGACCATGATGTTCATAATAATGAGGATGAGGGCGGCTTGTCTGTATCACTTACTTGGGCAGATGAAACCGACCAAGGTACGGAAGTGAAGGATGTGAAACTCTGGATATTCAATGCCGATGACGGTTCGCTTGTAGAGGAAAAACATTATGGCAGTGCGCAGGAGGTGGCAAGCCAACGCTTCGCTCTTCCTGAAGGGCATTATCAGATATTGGCTATTACCAATCTCATAGAGCCATTCTTCACCACTGACCAGACCAGGACTTTGACTAATTGGAACAATATCCAGATAGGCTTGACCAATCCTAAAGATGTGAAGCATAATGCTTATTTCGGAGTTGCCGATGTGAAGATAGATAACAAGGAAGGCAGCTATGTGGTGCAAAACCCTATGAAGAGCGTGCTTTCGGAACTGACCGTCATCATAGAGAATGTACCTAAAGGCACAGAAATGAGTGGCAAGGCTTTGGACTGTGCCTGGTGTCTGTTCCCTACACAGAAGAATAGTGATGGAGAATATGGATTGCCGAGCATAGATCTGGCGGAAGTGGAAATGCCTACTATCTTGGCTACTGAGTCAACTTTGCAATCAGAAGTCATTCGGCTGATGCCGACTATACAGGGAAGCCCCGCCTCTCATGTTTATCTTCGCCTCTTGTTGCCCAACGGGACTTTGCAAGAGTATGACATCACCGCTCCTGCAATGAAGGTTGGGGGAAAATATGAGTTGCGACTCAACTACAACAATATGCAGCCGAAGATGAATCTGGAAGCTACCATTAATGGTTGGACGAACCTCAACAATGAAGTGGAAATAAAATAATAATAACTTTTAAAATATTTGTAATATGAAAAAGATGACTAAGTTTTTCGCCCTTGCGCTCTTGGCTGGTGCAATGGTTTCATGTAGTACAGAAGACACCGCACCTTCTGCCCAGAACGATAAGGTAGCCGTGCAGTTTACTGGTGGTATCAGCGTAAACACCCGTGCTGCTGGTGTAGCCTGGGCTGATGGTGACAAGATTGGTATCTTCATGGTAGAAGCAGGCAAGACACTCTCTGCGGATGTAATCAAAGAGGGTGTTGACAATGTTTGCTATCAGTCAAATGGAAGTATAGCCTTTTCACCTATTTCTGGAGGTAAGACTATTTTCTTCCCGATAGATGGAGATGTGGACTTCTATTCTTACTATCCACAGACCACTGTCAATGACTACAAGGTAGCACTTGATGTAACAGACCAAACGAAACAAGAAGCTATCGACTTCATGTATGCCAAGACAACAGGATGCAACAAAGCTACGCCACAGGTAGACTTGAAGTTCTTCCATAAGTTAAGCAATCTTGTTTTGGATGTTCAACCAGGTAACGGTCTCACGCAAGAAGACCTTGAGAAAATGACTGTGAAAGTGAAAGGTCAGAATACCAAAGCCACTTTCAATCTTGTGGATGGGACTATCTCTGGTGAAGAAATTCCTGCGGACATCACGATGAAAACTACCGAAGCTGGCAAGCTGTATGAGGCAATCCTGCTCCCTACAGAAGAAGAAAACCGAGTGATAGAGTTTGACCTCAACAATGGTCACGACGCTCCTTTCGTATGGACAATGCCTGTAAAACTTGAGGGTGGCAACAGATACCACTATACAGTAGTAAAATTAAGTCGTTCTGCCGTAGATATTTCTGGAACCATTGAGCCTTGGACAGAGGCAGGAGACAATAATGAACATATAGCACAATAACAACACTTAAAATATAACGTTTATGAAGAAGTTTAAAATCTTATACATCGCTGCTGTAGCATTGCTGTTTGCAGCTTGCGCTAACGAAGAAGACGGTATCGGCAACAGCGGTCCTGTTGCAGCCACAGTAAAGGCGGATATTTCCAACAATATCAAAACCCGTGGAACTGCAGACAACAACGAATGGACAACTGGCGACGCTATCGGTGTGTACGTCACTTCCGCAGGAAACACAAAAGGAACAAATGTAAAGTATGAATATGACAATGGTCATTTCGTTTCTGCATCTCCTATTTATTTCAAGGACAACAAGGAACAGACATTCAGTGCGTATTATCCATACATTGACGATCCCAATAATGACAAGTTCGAAGATGACGGCTGGCTAATTAACGATTGGACTATTGATTATAGCAATCCAAGTAATACCTTATTAGCAAACGATTTTCTCTTTGCCTCGGGAGTAACTGCCAGCAAAGCATCGCCAATGGTTAATTTCACTGACTTGAATAATGTGGGTGAATCCTCGCCAGAGAAAGACCATCGCTTTAAGCACAAGATGAGTATGATAGCATTTACGGTCACTTCGGGAGAAGGTATAGAGTCCAACAAGAGTTATCTTCAAAGTATAATATTGGACAAGATAAAGACACAGGGTAAGATAAATGTAAAAACAGGTGCGACAGAAGCCACAGGGACATTTTCCTCTACAACCTTACCTGTTACAGGTCTTTTGACCGTTGACAGGGTCTGCCAGTTTATACTCTTCCCACAACAGTTCGAAAACAACGAATTGACCATTAGTTGTAATGTGTTGTATAACGAAAATACTATTAATAATTATACAACAACGCTGCCCCTACCAAATGGATTTGAAGGTGGTAAAAAATATACTTATACTATCACTGTTAAAAATAATAGTATAGTTATAGGAGATGCAAACATAACGAGTTGGGGTATTGGCGCAGACAATGAACCTCTCGATGCAGAAATGGAATAGTTATAATAAAGAAGGTACAAATAGGAAATACAGGGTTAGTGAGCTTGGCCGCTCACTAACTCACTAACAATAAAAAACTGAAGATTATGAAGACGATAAAACAAAGAATTTCCTATGCGGTAATGGCTCTTGTCACTATGAGCTTTACTGCATGTACGCAAAATGAGGATATGGCTCCAACGCTGAAAGGGCAGGAAATCAATGCTACTTTCTCTGTTGGAGGTATGCAGACTCGTGTCAATACTTTGGGATATGGTAACAATTGGGAGGACAAAGATGAACTGAAAGTAACGATATTTACGGATTATAATCCTGGTAGTACGACTGTTCTTTCTTTTAATGGGGAAACAAACGAATGGTCTTGTACAGGAAGTTTTCGTTGGTTAGATGATATCGACAAACATACTATTTTGGCTGTATATCCATCTGATAAGGATTTTGGAAAAGATTATTTACAATATGATTTACAGGTTGACCAAAGCAGCGAAGGTAAATTAAAAAACGCTGATCTCATAACTGGATATTGGTACGATGATCCTCTGCTCAATGTAAGAATTCCTATGAAGCATCGTATGTCGCTGGTTACAATTTTCTATGAAATTGGTTCATACGATCATCCTAATAAGGATATAAGTAACCTACAGATTTGTTCGCCATGCAATAGAGCTAGCTTTAGGAGATCAAACAGTGATTGGATAATGGACACTTCTAATTATAAAGAGTCAACGTTGGTATATGCATGCCAGACAGGAGATGATGGAGAAAAGTCTTTCTCTGCAATCATAGTACCAGGCTCGTTAGACACAAGTGCTGATTTTTTGAAGTTTACTTTAGACGGACAAGATTATACCGTCAAGTTAAAGCAAAAAACAGATTTTTTGGAAGGGCATCGTTACACCTATAGTCTCAGAAAAATAGGAAGAGACAAAGTTGAACTCGCTGTCCGTAATCAAGGTGTTCTGCCTGGTTGGGAAAATGAAGAAGAACTATAACAAATAAAAGGAGAATATAATTATGCGTAAGATTATCCAATACATGATGATGGCATTGATTGCTGTTGTTTTGGCATCATGTGCTAATGATATAAACGAAGAATCTACACCTACTGTAAAAAGCAACATACATTTTGTTGTAGATGACTTTCCTATGTTTGAGAAACCTTCTACCCGAACTATCGGCGAAGAAGACAAGGGTAAGACAGCATGGGCTGTTGGAGATGAAATCTGTGTAAAGTTAACTTCTAAAGAGTTAGGAACCCAGACTGCAACTTTAAAATATAATGGAGTAAAGTTTGAAATTCAAGATGGTAACTCATTGTGCTATCTTGAGGGGGAACCTGTGACGGCTTATGCTTACTATGCTCCAAATCGTAGATGGATAAATGGTTCTCTTGAGTTAAAGGATTTCAATCTCAAAGGAACTGCAGAGTTCCTCGAAGCAACTTGCACTGTTCATTATGGCGATAATAATTATGTGGATATATCATTTGCCAATGCAACACGCAATTATTCACGCCTCCGTATAGCAACCATTCCTAAAACAGAAATAAAGGTGGACGCCGATAATTTTGTTCCAACAGATCATCCTAATCGTGTAGACATGACATATACACTTACTTCTGACGAAAAAGGGAATGCCTATTTGTATGGAACTCTCTATAATAATTCCATCGTTACTGTGAATTATAGAGGAGTAACTTTGAAAACTTATAAATTCTCGAAAGAAACAGAAAATGCTAAGAGTTATGTACTGGATGCTACTGTCATTTCGGCAAATAGTGCAGAAGAAATAAAGTCTGCTATTGAGCAAAAACTAGCAGATGGCAAGCCTGTTATAAGACTCAACCTCGCTTCTAATGCTGGCGATAATGAGTTTAAGGCTATCCGTGAAGCTTTTGAGTATGTAGAAGATGGCACTATAGACCTCACTCTAATAGGATGTAAGGAAATTCCTACAGATGGTTTGACCAATATAATGGCTTTAAAGTCTATTTCTTTGCCTGATGTGACAAAAATTGGAATGAATGCCTTATCATACTGTGTGTATTTGCAGGAAATTTGTGCTCCGAATGTTTCTGCTATAGATGAACGTGCATTTGCAGGATGTATCAGCTTGGAAAAAGTAACTTTAGGAGAACTCACGGATGTGCGAGGAGAAGCAAATTCTGGAGGTGGTATTTTTGATGATATTGACAATTCCCTCCGACATGTAGAATTGTATTTGCCCCAAAATCAGGAAGTCATGAAAGGTGAGTTTGACGAGAATAGCTATCAATATATTTGGAAGCCTACGGGTGAAAGATACTTTGCCAGCCCTGACAGTGGTATGGGCCTATTCCTCGGCTATCAATTTAGGTTAGTAAGGGTTGGAAATTATAATATACATTAGTAAATACAGTTACACTATAGTTTTTCTTTATCCTTAATCATTCGTGGAGACGATTAGGAAACTCCTAAGCTGGGCAGAAGTATAAGCTGCCCAGCAAACATAGTCACCCGCACTTCACGGGAAAACGACAAGGGTCTATATGCCACGATGATAGGTGGGCGTATAGACCCTTCATCGTGTCTTGGTACCTGTTGGGTGGATAATATGGCTGTGTGGTGGTTTCATGCTACCTGTTTTCATGGTTTGAAGTACCTTTGCGTCAATCGTGAGGTGCTCAAACAAAATTTTTGTCGTCCCTATTTCTCGATGCTCGGTGCTGTAGCAGATATTCAGTCGAAGTTCGACTTTTATATGGATCAGATAGAGAATAGCGGTGATATGGATGCTGCCCAAGCACTGTTTCTTACTTTTGTACGAAACTACTGCCGCATCATAGAACGTTTCAATCGGAAATTCGAGGAGTTTCCAAATTTCAATCTCCACTAAATATTAAAGGCGACACCGAAAGATGCTATTCAAGATAGTACATACGTTATTCCAACCATACTCGAATCTGCACATACTCTGTTTGAACAAGGAACAAGAGTAATCACTGCCCCTATTGCCCTTGATGGAAAGGATTCTACCTCGCTCTCATATAAATTCTGAGATAATATTTGTATAATAATCTATAAAATATAGAGCATAGGCGTGGCATTACAAGATAAAAGCCTTATCTTTGTAGTCGGAAATATTTGCAATGATTCCGACTAAAAGTAAAACAATAAAGCTATGCAAGAAGCTGTAGTAAACAAGATTAAGAGCAAAATAGCACATTGTAAGTTCGGGGAGGTGTTCTTCGTGTCATCCTTTCCCCAGTATGATGTGGAATATGTCACCAAGCTACTGGCGATGTTCGAGAAGGAGGGGATTATCTCCCGAATATCAAAAGGTGTGTATGTCAAGGCACGCAAGACTCGCTTTGGCATACTGTACCCTTCTGCCTTTGAATTAGCATCGGAAATAGCCAAGCGAGACAAGGCGGTGATAATACCTACTGGAGTGACAGCAGCCAACCAGTTGGGTTTTTCTACGCAAGTACCTATGACAACGAGTTTCCTTACGACTGGCTCCAGCAGGAAGCTCTCCATGGGGAAGCGCATGCTCATATTGAAGCATGGCGCTCCGAGAAATTTTGCTTTTAAAGGTGTGTTGATGCGTGATCTTGTACAGGCGCTTCGCAGCATTGGTGAAAACAACATAACGGCTGACGATGAGAAGCAAATTTCCAAGCTATTGGCAGAAAATCCAGAAACGGATACTATAGAGCACGACCTGCTGTTGGCTCCTGTATGGATGAGAAATATTATCAGACGAAACATAAAAGACAAGGCATTATGAGCAAATGGATAGATTTTACGATAGATGAGCGCAAGGCGATGATACAGGCTGTCAGCGAGGAAAAGCAGATAGACGAGGCATCTGCCGAAAAGGACTGGTGGGTAACGGCTGTACTCTATGCCATATTCCATACCAGCATAGGCGAGTATCTCTTGTTCAAAGGTGGTACAAGTCTTAGCAAGGGATGGAATATCATCAATCGTTTCAGTGAGGACATTGACCTGGCACTTTCAAGGGACTTCTTCCTGAATGTCAAGAGCCTTGCCTGTGCCAACTGTACCTCGAATACCCAAATCCACCATTTGCGAGAAAAGGCACAGGACTATATTCTTGGCGACTTCAAGTTAGAGTTGAATGAGGAGTTGAAAAGGTTGGGACTACCCGTGACGGTTATTGGAGACAATGACGTATTGGATGAGAATGGAGAGCCACGCAAAGTGCCTCACGACAAAGACCCATCTGTGATTTTCGTCAAATATCCTTCGCTCTATCAAAGCAACGCTGCATACGCCACCCCAACGGTAAAAGTTGAGATTAGTGTTTTGTCTATGGCTGAGCCTTTTGAAATGAGACGCATATCGTCATTGGTAGAACAAGCATTCGATGGCGACGATGTAGACTCAGATTTAGTCCAAACCATCCGCACGGTTACGCCTGCACGTACTTTCCTTGAAAAGGCATTCCTTCTCTGCGAGGAATATCAGAAAGCCGAGCCACGAACCCATCGTATGACACGTCATTTCTACGATTTGGAAAAACTGATGCAGACTCCATACGCAGAAGTGGCTCTCAATGATGTGGCATTATACGAGGACATCGTCAACCACAGACGCAAATTCTACCATGTGGGGTATGTGGATTATGACAAAGAATTGCCACAAAGCATCCAAATTGTTCCAAGCGACGCACTTTTGCCAAGCTATGAGGCTGATTACAATGAGATGAGGGGCAGCTTCATCTATGGCGACTCTTTGGACTTTTCTGCCCTCATGAAAAGAATGGCGGAGCTTCAAGAACGTTTCCGCAAGATTTCAAACGAACTATAACTACAAATAATAATCTTACTCCTGCATTGGACGAAGGGCTTGTATCTATGAAATTCCCAGAACAGCCCAAACATCCAAAACAGAAATATTTGCTTACCTCAAAAGGTAAAGCCTTATTGAGCGAATAGGAACGACAAAGGCAGTGGCGAATATCTCCACTGCCTTTGTCGTTCCTATTTTTATATCAAGTATTTCAACATATTATTGTGGCTCACGATTTGGTAACTGAACTACTTCAATATTCCTCACTCGCTTGCTTTATGCCTACTTAGTAACTTTGTGCAAATCTACTCATTCCCAACCGTTTAAGTTACAACCTCCCTTATTCGCTTTCGGGTGCTTTAGAGCTTTATGTTAATAAATATAACTCCAATATATATAATTTAAAATCATGTAATTCCTCCCTTCACTTTTTAATAAAGTGTTATTGATAATCAGAGAGTTACAGTGAAAGGAGTCTTGCTCTTCATGTTTGCGTTAATAGGGAGAAACTGAGAGCTCGGAAGGTGTTAGAATAGGCTTTTCTATTCTTTTGGCTATAGACAAAAATATGTGTCTCTATAGTGAGACTTATGTTTGCCTATAGAGAAACATATTTCTCTCTATAGGGAGAAATATAGAAATGCTTGGCTTTCTCCCTCTCAGTGCAAAGTTTTCTCCTTTTGGATTCCATGTTTACTTCTTTTTAAATCTAAGTTTGCATCATGCAATTTAGGGTATATAAAACTTCCTTTCACTACAACTTATTGAAAATCAGTAGAAAAGTTCGAAAAGTGAAAGGAAAAAGATTCTGCTAACACTTTTTTGCACGCTAATCTTTTTCCTTTCCACTGAATATCTTAGAATTCGACAGTTCTTGTACCATCCTCTTCTGTCTTGATGCTAACCTTCGTGGCATCCTCTGGCAAGAGGTCTTCTATCAGCTCAGGCCATTCCAAGAAGCAGATGTTACCACCGTAGAAGTAATCTTCATATCCCATGTCGTAAACTTCGTCTATCTTCTTGATGCGGTAGAAATCGAAATGATAAACAGGATCTCCATTGCCTGCGGTATACTCGTTGACGATAGCGAATGTAGGTGAGGTGATGACGTCTTCCACTCCCATCTCTTCACAGATAGCTTTGATAAATGTTGTCTTTCCTGCCCCCATCTTACCATAGAAGGCGAAGACTTTGCTTGAACCCATGTTCTCCAAGAATTGCTTGGCAGCTTCATGGATGTTCTCTAATGAGTCAATCTTGATTTTCATATTTTTTATATTTAAATTATCTCTTTCTTCTTGTTAGTGTTATCAACGGAATGAGCATTTCCTCCATCGATATGCCACCATGCTGAAATGTGTCCTTGTAGTAGGAGACATAGTAGTTGTAGTTGTTGGGATAGGCGAAGAAGGCATCACCATAGGCAAATACATAAGAGGTGCTCAGGTTTGGGGCTGGCAATTGTGCTTTGTGAGGCTCCTTGATAACGAACACTTCCTTGGCGTTGTAGGCAAGGTTTTTGCCCAATTTATAGCGGAGATTTGTATTTGTATTTCTATCTCCTATAATCTTGATAGGTTTGGAAGCACGTATACTGCCATGGTCGGTTGTGATGATGACCTTAAAATCGCTTTGAGCCAGTCGTTTGAACAACTCTGAAAGTACAGAATGGCGCAACCAACTTTGTGTGATGCTGCGATAGGCTGATTCGTTGTTTGCCAATTCCCTGACCATCTTTGATTCCGTGCGGGCATGGGAAAGCATATCGATGAAGTTGATGACCAAGACATTCAGGTCATTGTCTTGTATTTCATTATACTTGTCCAAGAACCTATCGGCTCCAATGGAGTCGTTGACTTTATGGTAGCTGAATGTGTTGTGCCTTCTAAATCGATCGAGTTGTGTTTGGATGAGTGGCCCCTCATTGAGGTTCTTTCCTTCTTCCTCATCTTCATCGACCCAAAGGTCAGGAAACAGCTCTGCTATCTTGTTTGGCATCAGACCACTGAAGATGGCGTTGCGCGCATATTGGGTAGCAGTAGGGAGGATGCTCATATACATATCTTCGTCGATGTCAAAAGAGTCGGCGATGTCATGTGCCAACATCTTCCACTGGTCGTAGCGGAAATTATCTATTACAATGAGGAAAACTTTCTCTCCCTTGTCGAGTAAAGGGAATATCTTGGTCTTGAAAATGTCGGGGCTCATGATAGGTTTCCCTTCTATAGGCTGCGGATTCTTTTGTGGAGCTACCCAGTCGAGGTAGTTCTTGGAGATGTATTTGGCAAATCCGTTGTTGGCTTCCTCTTTCTGCATCTGAAGCATCTCTGTCATGCTACTGTCGGTACTGCTCAGTTCGAGTTCCCATTTCACCAAGCGCTTGTATACTTCCATCCAGTCTTGATAGTTGCGGCAGTCCATGATTTGCATGGCTATCTGTTGATAGTCTTGCTGATAGCCACTTTGTGTCACCTCGGTGACGATTTCCTTACGGTGGATGTTCTTCTTGAGTGTAAGGAGAATCTGACTTGGGTTGACGGGCTTGATGAGATAATCTGCAATCTTAGAACCGATAGCTTGCTCCATGATGTTCTCTTCCTCGCTCTTGGTACACATGACGACTGGTGTGGCAGGTTGGATATCCTTGATTTGTTGTAGGGTTTCCAGTCCGCTGAGACCTGGCATCATCTCGTCCAATAGGATGAGGTCGAAAGTCTTCTGCTTGCATAGGTCAATGGCATCAGGTCCATTGCTGACAGTTTCCACCTCATATCCTTTCTTTTCGAGGAATATGATGTGAGCTCTGAGAAGTTCAATCTCGTCATCTACCCAAAGTAATAAACCATTGCTCATATTTCTGTTATCTTTAATTTGTGGGATAGAACCCAGTTGTTTTTATAGGTTAGAACCCATCGAGCTCGTAGTACTCATCTTCCAAGTCGAAAGAGTTCTCTTCCTTTTGCTTATCTTTTTTCTTGTCTTTATCTTTCTCTGTCTTGGCATTGTTGGAGTTTTGCTTGTTTTGCTCCTTTCCTTTCTCAGCCTTGACATTGTTGCTCTTTTGGGACTTGTCCTCGTTGTTCTTTTTGGACTTGTCCTCGTTGTTCTTGTTTGGAACGTCCTCGTCGAAGAAGAAAATGCCATCCTCGTCATCCAATGGAGTTTCCTCTAATTGTTTTTTCTGTTCTGTAGATTTTTGTATTTCCAGAGGTTTCTCTTCTGGCTTCTCTTCAATAGTCTCCTCTTTTTTCAGAACAGGCTTTTCATCAGACTTCTCTTCGACAATCTCCTCTTTTTTCAGAACAGGCTTTTCAACAGACTTCTCTTCAACAATCTCCTCTTGTTTCAGAACAGGTTTTTCCGTGGAAGATGTTTCTTCTGCAGGTGGTGTCGCAGTATTCTGTTCAGGAAGAACAAGGTTGTTGTCTTCTTGTTTCAGAACAGGTCCTTCGTCCTCAATCTCCAACGTGTTGTCTGAGCTATTGTTGTCGCCTTCGTCTAACTCTTCGTCTCCAGCTTCTGTCACTTCCTTCTTCTTCTCTGTGACAATCTCTGTAGGTTCAGACAAGAGATGGGAATTGCTTACCTTTAAGGCTGCGAAGTGTTGGTTGTAGAATTTTTCGTAGTCATTGTAGGTGAAGTGACTGCCTAATAATTCGAGGTTTGGTTCGCTGATTAATATGCTTCGCGACTTGTGTAATAGGCGAATGATGTCTGCTTGCTGCGTAACAGCATGGGCATACTGCCAAGCCTCGTCATAATTTCTGAAGCCGGTTACCATCAGTCTATGTAAACCTTCTTTGTCTTCGATGTTCATGTCGAAATTACGAACCAAATATCGGGTGAAGTTGAACTTTGCCATTTCGAATAATAGCTGGTTCTCGTTGAGCGAATCTGGTTGGTAGACGAACATGAATGCGAAGTTGGCATTGCGTTCTGCACTGAATCCCTTGCTCTTGATGGAGTCGCTGTCGTTGAGTACGACACTTCTTCGGTTCCATACATCTTCCAAGTCAAACTTTCCTCCATGCAATCTCCTTCCAGCGTTGGCTCCGTTCACAATCATGCCTGCCATCTCACTGATGCGGCTGTTGGGGTAATCCTTCACAACAGCATTCATGTCCTCGATACAACCCTTGATGTCGCCGTCGTTCAACTTGCTTAGTCCGCCAATGAAGAGGAATTTATCTCGGTTTGCACCCGTAGGGAAACGGTCTGCTGAGATACGGGTATTTCCTTTCACCTCTGTATAGCGATTTGCCTTGAATGCCTCGTAGGTCGCAGTATAGAGTGAGTCTTCTATATGAGTGCCAAATTGGGCGTTCTCCTTATAATATGGGTCTGTCAGGAGGGTTGTCCATTGGCTTTCAGGATAACTATCTTTCAGTTTTGTGATATAAGTGTTAGCCGTTTCTGGCATGTTCTTTCTTGAATAGAGAAGATAGAGGTGATAGTAGACATCGTCCATGTGTTCGAAGTCGGTATAATCGTTCTCTAATCTTCTGAGTGCTTTCTCGCTGAGTGGGAGGTTGTCTAACTTATCTTTGAAGATGACGCCTGATTGGAACAATCCATCCTCCAATAGTTGGTTGCTCGCAGCGATTTGCTCTGGAGTGAAAGGTATCTGCGCTAAATAGTACTCTCGCTTATGAGGGTCGTTTTGTGCACTATCAGTTACTTCTTTGATGGAGTCTTCTCGCTCTGCCACCTGAACGAGCGAGTCGCGCATTTCATCTGTCATCTCTTCTGCTCCTTGTGGAGTGCTTACAACGGTCTTGTTGATACGTTGCCAGTTGTCTACGTTCTCTCTCTTACCCCAAAGGCGTTGGAATTGCGTCTTACCTTGGCTTACGGCAATAGGGTTGTAGAAATACCACAAACCTTTCTGACCATTGTTAGCGGTGGTCTGATTGGTGCTGCTCTTTCGATTGGCATTAGCGTTGCCTCCGTTCTGTGCTTGTTGGCGGTTGCTTTCCTCTTCAGCAGCTTTGTTGCGCTCCTCTTTCTCCTTTTTCTTAAGGGCGTCTATCACTCGGTCGATGGCTGCATTGCGAGATTTCTCGTCCATTTTTGCCAAGGCTTGCAGAGAGTCTTGCAGATGCACGGCTTCTGTGTGAGGAACGAGCTCGTCCAATATCTTCGAGCGTTCGGATAGCTGCTGGTAATCCTTGCGGTCCTTGTCCAAGAGTCCAATAGCTTCACCATAGCATCTGCCAGCATCGCTAAACTTCTCCATGTTCCAGTATAGGTCGCCGAGGTGGAGTAGGAGCACGCCTTTCTCGATACCGCTTCTGGTAGCTTTGGTGTTGCCTTTTTCGTATGCGGAGATGGCATGGACGGTATCTTTCTCGTTGAGATAGATATTGCCCATGGCATAGTATACTTGGTCGAGATAATCTTTGTTTTTGTCGGAAGCTGCCATTCGCTTCAACTTGCCTATCATCTGTTTGGCGTTGCCTTTTGCCATAACTTCCGACATGGCAATTCGTGCATTGAACTCTAATTCATAAGGCGGGTTCAGGCTGATGACGTGCTTGAATGCCTTATAGGCTTCTTGCTTCTTGCCCAATGCCGCCTGCAATTGTCCCATGAGATACCATTCGCGAGCTTTCTGTTTGCGTCGCATCTCATGGCGGATGACTTTGCGCAGGTATGGAATCGCTTGCTCAAAGTCACCGATGTGGATATAGTAGTCTGCATACGTGTAATCCCATTCTTTCTGGGCGCGCCAATGGATGCTGTCTCGTTGCATGTTGCGGATTACATCCTCGGCATCGTATTGCCATCCCTCTTCGATATAGCATTTTGCCAACCAAGCACGTGCTCTTCCGTAGATGGCGGGCTGGGTGGCGTAGAGACGGCTCATATAAGAAAATGTGGCGGCTGCGCTCTCAAAGTCTCCTTTGTAGAATTGAGAACGTCCCATGAGAAGCCATGCTTTCCAAAGAAAAGGGTTGTATTCTTTTCGACTGAGCCATTCGATGTCACGCTCTGTCTTGCGGCGACTCTTTGTCCATTCAGGGCGACGCTTGATGCTGTGGCGATGAATGGCTTTCTCGCACTTGGTGATGGCAGTCTCGAAATTCGACTTTCCAAGCTCACGGCTGTTCTTGTTGCTGACCGTATAGAGAGGGATGATCTCGGTGAAGTTGTCCTTGTTGCCATTCTCTTTTTCCAAAGAACCATCGATGTACGCCAAGGTGCCATTATAATAGGTATTATAACGGGCATTGAAGGAATGCCACCATCTACTCTTCGCAGTATTCTTTTGCGTAGAGCAACTGGCAATGCTTATCATCATGCAGATGACAAATATTGGGACGATATGTTTTAGATGATTCTTCTTCACTCTGAAAATCTTTCTATACTAATGAACTGTTGCTTGTCTGAATCGATGATGTGTCGATTTATTTATAAAACTTGGAAAGTACAGCTTTTATTGTTCTTCCAAGGATAAAAATCATGATGCTGATGAAAATGATGGTTGCTCCCGAAGGAACATTCAAGGCATAGCTGATGTATAATCCTAAGAGGCAGTCTATCCATCCGATGACGATGCTAAGCCAGATGAGTCGCTTGTAATCGAAAGTGAACAGGTTGGCTGTCATTTGTGGAATCGTCAGCAAACTGATGGCGAGCACAATGCCTACCATCTTGAGGGAAGCCACGATGGTCATGGCGATGAGTGCCATCATCAGATACTCGATGAACATCACGGGTAGATGCTGTGACAGGGCGAAAGTCTTGTCGAAAGCAATGCTTTGGATGTCTTCTAATAGGAATGAAAATAGCAAGATGACGATGGCAGTGAGGATTCCCAAGAGCCAAAGGTCGCCGCTCTCGATGGTGAGTATACTGCCAAAGAGGAAAGATGGAAGGTCGGGCATGAAGCCTGGGGTGAGGAAACAACAGATAATGCCAACGCTCATGCCTAATGTCCAGAACATGGCGATGGCGGAATCCTTCCTGACATCTTTCTTCCGGGATATCCACTGTACGCCAAAAGCACTCAGTATGGCGAACACCATGGCGGAAAATACAGGGTTGATGCCTGCGAAAACACCGATGCCGATGCCGCCGAAAGAGGCGTGCGTGATGCCGCCGCTGATGAACACCAATCGGCGAGTAACAATGTAGGTGCCGATAAATCCGCATAGGATACTGATGAGAAATGCTCCTATGAGTGCATTTTGAAAGAAGCTATATTGTAATATGTCCATTAACTTTTTTTCTTGTTTTTACTTTGGGAAACTGTCCTCCCAACGTGTTGGCGAATGTTGCCGATATTATTCCAGGAAAGCGATGACCTCGTCTTTCAATTGGTCAGGGAGGTTGATGCCTCTGAGAATCAGACTTCTGTTCCATCCTGCCACTTCTTCTGGCTTCATGGTGTAGAGAACTTCTGAGAATTGTTCTACTTCTTCATCAGAGTATTCATTGGAAGGTCTGCCCTTGAAGGCATCCAATTCTTCATCGTCATAATATTCTACTTCCTTCGTTGCCGCTTCCATCATGCATTCTTGTTCACACTTGGAATTTTCTCCGTTACAAGTGTTGCAGGAAACTCCTTCGATGATAGGAGCCTCCTCACCTTTTCGATGGGAGATGAAGCCAAGAATGGCGGAGATAAAGCCGAGTGCCACAAGGGCAAGAATCAAATATAACATATTTTTTCTCTTCGTTCTTTACTTTTCTTCTTTTATTTCGAATCCAGCTTTCTTTAAGTCTTCCCAAAAATGAGGGTATGACTTGGATACTACTTCTGGGTTGTTGATTTCCAAGAATGGAAGTTTGAAGGCTATCGGCGCAAATGCCATGGCCATGCGATGGTCTTCGTAGGTGTCGATAGGCTCGTAGGTAGGCTCGCAAGTCTCGCCATCCCAGATGAGCGTGTTGTCATTTTCGTCCTTGATGACGTACCCTACTTTCTTCAACTCCTTTTTCAGGGCTTCGATGCGGTCGGTTTCCTTGATTTTGAGACTTGCCAATCCCGTGAACTTGAATTTCACGCCCATTAGGCAGCAGCAGACAACAAAGGTTTGAGCCAAGTCTGGTGATCCTGTAAAGTCGTAATCCAATCGTGGCAACATACAGCGATGAGCTTTCAGAGTCACTGTCGTTGGGGCGTTTCTTTTTTCGGCATTTCTTTCTTCGCCGTTCTTGTTTTCGAATTCCGTCTTTACGCCCAAAAGACTAAAGATATACTTCACCACAGAGTCTCCTTGCTTCGAGCCATCCATGAGCCCCTCAAGTTTTATCTCAGAATCTATGTCACCATTGAGAGCCATCATCTCATACCAGTAGGAAGAAGCACTCCAATCGTTCTCTATTAGATAGTTGCGCTGTTTGTATGGCTTTGGCTTGACTACAATCGTGTCAACGTCAGTCCATTCAGCTTCTGCGCCAAATTCTTGCATTGTCCACAAGGTCAAGTCTATATAAGGGCGGGATGCTATCTCGCCTGTCAGCTTGAGTTCGAGACCTTTCTTGAGAATCGGGCCAATAAGGAGAAGTGCGGATATATATTGTGAGCTGATGTTGCCGACCACTTCGAGATGTCCACCCTCAAGGGCATGTCCTTTGATATGGAGAGGAGGATAGCCTTCCTTTTCCTCATAATCTATTTCTGCGCCAAGGTATCTCAAGGCATCTACCAAGATGCCTATCGGGCGATTTTTCATTCTTTCTGTTCCCGTGAGGGTATGCTCGCCTTCTGTCGCACTGAGAAAGGCGGTCATGAAGCGCATGGCGGTGCCTGCTGCCTTGATGTCTATGATGGCTGGCATGTCTTCCAATGCGTTGATGATGACTTCCGTGTCATCGCAGTCGCTGAGGTTTGACGGAGTTATTCCTCCTGTCATAGCGTGGATAATTAAGGCACGATTGCTGATGCTTTTGCTGGATGGCAAATTGATAGTTGCATTTAGGTGCTGAGGTGCCTTTATTGTATATTTCATAATTGGAGTTTTTATTTTTGTTTTATTTTAATTTTGCTTGTATATTGGCTTAGACGATGCTATTTTTTATGAATCTTTCCAATGACAGGAGTGACAGGGATGTATCTTTCCTTTGCCAAACGGATAGGTAAGTCGATGATTTCGTCATTTCCTCGGGTTTGGTTCGTGTTGGTGTCCCTGTTCTTCTTTGGTCCTGGGATGAGTGGACTGTAATAAAGTACTTGGCGAATCCTGTCTCTCTGCTGCGGTGTGAAACGGAAACTCAAACTGATGGCGTAATCCATGAAGTTGTCGGAGTCCCATTTCTCTCCTTTGTCATTTGAACGTTTGATAAGTTCACTCATCTGATATTCGCCTTTTGCTTTTTCTACGGAGTCAAGATAGTGTTGACACCATTTGTCGTATGCCACTTTATTGTAGCTCTTGGTATCAGTGCAATAGTCTGTGTCGTCACAGTTGTCTGATGGCTCGGTGCTGTCGTCTTTCTGATTTTCAGCAAATACATGGCGTAGTCCTAAATAGTGTCCTAATTCGTGAGCCAAAGTTACATTGGCATCTGCTGAACTGTAAGTGTATCCTTTCTGTCCATGGTCTTTGTCTGTATATCTTGATGACTCATTGTAGATATAAAGGCTGTTGAGCGACACGCAATACTCATAGCTAATATTGTTCTTGTTGAGGTTGGTTTTACCCTTTCCGTCCTCAAGTCCCTCTATGTTTGGCAAATTGTTCACTTGGAAAGGCAGGTTGCTGATTCCAAGTGTGGTGCTTTTTTCGCTGGTTTGCTTGAAATTGTAAACCATAACATTGATATACTCGTTTGGGTCCCAAATGATTTTGTTCTTGCCTTTTTTCTTGGTCATAAAGCTGTTGCAGTCAATAGGGTATTCGCCTGTATACTTGATGTATTCCACTCCCGGTGTTGCGAGTTTGTTACCATCTTCATCATACAGGGCAAGCTCGAATTGCACATGGATGTTTTCGCTTGGCGTGTCTTTTGTCTCTCCAAACGTATAAAGTTGCCCGCGATACAAGTCGTTGACATTGTCTAACAGTTTCTTGAGTTGTGACTGTGGGATGTATTGGGTCTTGTTGCCATCTTTGTCCTTTGCATCCTTATCTTGGTAGAGTACATGGAAGATGACAGGCAGGTGATAGATGTAATCATCTCCTGTAATCTCGTCATCGTCCCTGTCTTGCTCATTGTTGGATACAAAAGGTTCTTCTGACTCTTTGCAGGAAGCAAATGTCAAACTGATGAGTGCTATGAGAATCCAAATATATTGTTTCATACGTGTACATTATTATATATTAAGTGCAAAAGTACAAAAACAAATTGAATAAACGGCAATATTAATTGTGAAAAATGATGACTTTATTTTAAAAAGTTAAGATTGCGGCTTACTAAAAGTTGTAATTCACTCCATTTTGGGTGCTCAACTGCCATGAAAAATCGAAAAATATTTTCGTTATGTAAGTTTTTTCGGCGAAAGCTGCGCTAAAGTAAACTTGGTATTATATATTTACAAAAATGTCTGTCGTTTAATAGAAAACTGTGTGTGCGGAAACATGGAGTGAAAGTTGCAGACTTACATATTGTTATAGAATATGCTTGTTTTAGGTGCTTACAAGAGAGGTGTGTTTGCAAAATGTAAGAAAACGCCGCTCGAAATATCAGTTTTTCAAAAAATGGGCGCAAATTGATTTAAATCAAAAGCAGATAAAAAAATATAATAAAATTGCGTTAACAAAAAGAACAACTTTCGAAAATTTTCTCTATCTTTGCACCAGAAAAAAGAAAAAGTTAAACCTAAAAACGTAATAAGATATGAAACGAGTTATATTACTATCCATGATGGTTATGTTGACCATTGCGAGCTTTGGTCGCAAGCATGTAGAGAATGCGACTGTTGTTGCTGACACTATTTTCTATGCAGAGAATATGAGCAATGTAGCAAGTGCAGACCAGGCAAGTTATTATAGATTGCTGATGACCGCTGGTACAGGTCTTAACAAGCAGGATGTTTTCAAGGACTATTATATGAATGGTAACTTGAGAGCTGAGGGCGGATATAGCTTCATAGACTTAGGAAATGATAGAAATACCGTTTTCAATGGTGAGGTTACCACATACTATAAGAATGGTAAGGAGAAATGGCATGGCAAGTATGTAAATGGAAAGCGTGAAGGCTACTTTACATTGCAACTTCGTGAAGGTGGTGTTGCTGTTGTTCAGTTCAAGAACGGTAAGTCTGTACACGATTTCTTCACTGTTACCTATAAAGATGGTACAATGGAGAAGAAACCTCTCTCTGAGATTCGTGCCTTCATGTAAGATTTTGACAATCTTCCCTTTGTTAAAATTACAGATGTTTAGATTCGAAAAAAATCTCTCTTATATAAATTAAAAAATTTTATGTTGATATGACCAAAATAAGGGTTGCTATCCGTGAGGATGGCAGCCCTTTCCTTTATATTATGTTTAGTGAATTTGTGAAGTAATCGTACTTAAAAATCTAAGTCTACTTCCACAGGGCAATGGTCACTGCCCATGATGTCTGTATGTATCTTGGCATCTTCTATTTTTTCCTTTATACTTTCCGATACCAAGAAATAATCGATGCGCCAACCAGCGTTTTTTTCTCTTGCCTTGAAACGGTATGACCACCAGGAGTATGTAACTTGTTCTGGGTTTTTGAATCGGAACGTATCTATGAATCCGTCATTCAATAACTCAGTCATCTTTTCACGTTCTTCGTCTGTGAATCCTGCGTTCTTTCGATTAGTCTTTGGATTCTTGATGTCAATCTCTTCATGGGCTACGTTCATATCACCGCAAACTACCACAGGCTTCTTGGCATCCAAAGTCTTGAGATACTGGCGGAATGCTACTTCCCAAGTCATACGGTAATCTAAACGTCGTAATTCGTTTTGCGAGTTTGGGGTGTATACGGTTACTAAGAAGAAGTTGTCATATTCCAAGGTGATGACTCTTCCTTCGTGGTCGTGTTCCTCTATTCCCATGCCATAGCTGACATTCGTTGGCTTGTGCTTTGTGTAGATGGCAGTGCCTGAGTAGCCTTTCTTTTCGGCATAGTTCCAATAACTTTCGTAACCTTCGAATTGCAGGTCGAGCTGTCCTGCTTGCATCTTGGTCTCTTGTAGACAGAAAAAGTCTGCATCGAGACTATTAAAAATGGCCTCGAAGTCTTTACCCACGCAAGCGCGCAAGCCATTGACGTTCCATGAGATGAACTTCATCATAATGATATTGTTTTTTAGGGGGTTATTTGATTCTTGCTTCTCCTCGGAGCAAGCTCATGAATTCTTGGCGTGTGTTGAGAGAATTGAAAACTCCACTGTAGTCACTTGTGGTAGTGATGGAGTTTTGTTTTTCTACTCCACGCATTTGCATGCACATGTGCTTTGCCTCAATGACCACCATGACACCTTGTGGTTGTAGTGTCTCTTGGATGCAGTCCTTGATTTGCTGGGTCAGTCGTTCTTGTACTTGCAATCGATGACTGAAAATATCTACGACACGTGCGATTTTGCTCAGTCCTGTTATCTTTCCGTTAGGGATGTAGGCTACGTGAGCCTTGCCATAGAAAGGAAGCATGTGGTGTTCGCACATGGAGAAGAAGTCGATGTCCTTGACGATGACCATCTGGTTGTATTTTTCCTCGAATAATGCGTCTTTGAGTACCTTGTGAGGATCTTGCGTGTAGCCACGAGTCAAGATTTGCATGGCCTTTGCCACACGCATTGGCGTCTTTTCCAATCCCTCACGCTCAGGGTCTTCACCCAATAGTTTCAAAACTTCTTTATAGTGTGCTGCGAGCTCGTCTAATCCCTCGCGAAATTCAGTTTCTGGATTCATTTTGTTATTTTTGAACAGTTATTTTTCCCTTGACAAGACATGCTTGGCGGTATCCCATGGCTTTCACCTTGGCGAGCATCTTCTGCGCCTCTGCCAAACTGCGATAGTTTCCGATGCGGCATATCCAGCGAGGTGAATAGAAATGTACATATACAGGTTGGTCTGGGTATTTCATCTTGATGGCATTGCCAATTTGCTCCGCCTTGATACGGTCGTTGCGTGAGTTTCCACCAGCGTAAGCCTGTACTCTATATCCTGTTACCTTGTAGCTGCCACGCATCACTTTCTTGCTCATGTCAACTGCCGGTGCTTCATTTTCTTCATTTTCGTTTCCTGTTTTTTTCGCAGGAGTCTCTTTGTTGCCCACCTTCTCATTGGCAACCTCATGGTGTTCTTGCTTTTTCACAGAGTCGGGTGCCAATTTCTTTTGAGGTTCGGTGACTTTGTTATGTTCTTTTGTAGGTGTGGTTGAAGGGGTAGTCTTAGTCTTGTTGTCTTGTGGAAGCGTCTTTTGCTTGTCTTTGTCGTCTTGTGGCAAAACCTTTCCGTTGATTAATTCGTCGATGGTCTTGCTTTGGTTTACGGTTACCGTACCCAAACCAGGTGTCTTTTGCTGCAAATGTTCCAAATAAGTTTGAGCCTTGCTTGGAATAGCCATACAACACATCATGGAAAAAAATAAGACGAATAGTTTCATAACTTTCTTTTGTGGGTTGTTATTCTATATAGTGAAAAATAACCATGTCAACTTCTTGTGACAAGGAGCTGACATGGTTTTATGGATAACCTGAAATTACTTCTTCCAAGCGTCGATGATACCCTTGAAGTCAGCAGCCTTCAAAGAAGCGCCACCGATCAAGCCACCGTCGATGTTTGGCTTAGCGAAGAGCTCTGGAGCGTTGCTAGCCTTGCAGCTACCACCATAGAGGATAGTTGTGTCCTCAGCAGCCTCGTTGCCATACTTCTCTGCTACGATAGAGCGGATGTATGCCAACATCTCCTCAGCCTGGTCTGAAGTAGCGGTCTTACCTGTACCGATAGCCCAGATTGGCTCGTAAGCGAGGATGATGTTCTTCCAAGCGTCAGCGCTCAAGTGGAATACTGAACCTTCCAACTCTGCCTTAACAACCTCGTTCTGCTTCTCTGCCTCGCGCTCCTCAAGAGTCTCGCCGCAGCAGAAGATAACTTTCAAGCCGTTAGCCAAAGCCAACTCTACCTTCTCCTTCAAGATCTCAGCTGTCTCACCATAGTACTGGCGACGCTCTGAGTGACCGAGGATAACATACTGAGCACCTGTGCTCTTAACCATCTCTGCTGAAACCTCACCAGTGTAAGCGCCCTTAGCCTTGTCTGCACAGTTCTCAGCACCGAGACCTACGATCTCAGAATCCAAAACCTGAGCTACAGAAGCCAAGTGGATGAATGGAGTACAGATGATAACGCCACAGTTTGGCTTGTCTGCTACCAAAGCCTCGTTAATTTCCTTAGCGAGTGCTACACCGTCCTGCAGGTTCATGTTCATTTTCCAGTTACCTGCAACAATTTTCTTTCTCATTTTTCTTTTCTTTTTAAAAGTTGATAATATATTCGAATTTTCTTTTTTCTTAATCCAGTTTGTCCAAGCCCAGAGGCGGTCTGCAACGGCAAGAACGATGAGTGGCAACAAGAACCAGAGTATCATCTTGATGATTTTGCTGGTAGTGCCATCTGAAGGCATCTTTCCTAACTCGCTTTTCTCCAAAGGTTTGCTTAGGAGTTCTGTGCTTGGCAATTCGTTGTGGCTCCATTTCCTGATAATGGTGCCATTATGCAGCAACATCAGTCCTGGGTTGCTCCTGATCATCGTCTTCAGAGTGGTGGCATCCGTGCTATAGAATGGATATTCTGCTCCCGTGATGTCTTGCCACTTGGCAATGTCTTTCTCTGCACTTGCTGTCAGACAGATGAAACGATAGCCATAGTCCTGTGCATATTCGTATATCTGGTCGATGGTTCCGAAGTTGGAGTCGTCTGCTTTGTCCAACCAAGGGGAGATGAGCAGGAAGGTGTATCCCTTGTCGTGCAAGACTTCCTGGGTGATGTCGTCTCCGGTCTGGGGATTCTCGATGCTGAAATCGTGAATCGGTGGCACGTACCCTTCTTCCGTCTGTGTGGTCTTTGAGTCGATGAATGTCCAAGTGGAGTCAGGATAGTTGTCTAATGTAAACTCTTTTTGCTCACCATTCTTTTCCATGATAAAGGTGGTCTCAAACTTGGGCTGTTTGGCTCCTTTCGGTATAGCCATTCCTTTCTCTATGTTGGCTCCGATATGGTATGGTCGGAAGTCGAAGAGTGGGAGCGTCCACAAGCTCCATGCGCTTAGGGCAACGGAGAACAAAATGGTGTAGTTGATAACGATCCATTGGTTAGACTTCGATATGAAACGTACCATTCTCAGTGGACTTTTCCAGAGCCAGATGGCGATAGCCAAGAGGATGATGTTCTTGCCGAGCGTCTCCGTGTTGGTCAACTTGATGGCGTCTCCGAAGCATCCGCAGTCCTCGACGGGATTTGCGATGGCTATCCAGATTGTGATGAGGGTCATGAAACTCATGACGAGCAACAGTATCTTGGACGTGAGTCGTCTTCGAATGGCGAACAGGAGAAATATTCCGATGGAAAACTCTATTGTCGAGAGCAAAACCGATGCCAACAATGTCATCCAGTCGGGTATGAGTCCTGCCATTCCCAATGCTTGTAGGTAGTCGGCAATCTTGTATTGCGTGCCTAAAGGGTCGATGGCCTTTACATATCCAGATAATATGAAGGTGATAGCGACGAGTATTCTTCCTACGTTTACACCTATTATATATAGGAGCTTCTTCATGGCAATTATTCGATTCCTTGTTCCTTCAACTTGATGGCACCAAAGACAGAGTAGTTGATGATGTCCATATAGTTGGAGTCGATACCTTCTGAGACGAGGGTCGCTCCTTGTATATCTTCGATTTCTTTCACTCTCTGTATCTTGGTGAGGATGAAGTCCGTGTAGCTACTTACTCTCATGGAGCGCCATGCCTCGTCGTAGTCATGGTTTTTCTTCAACATCAGCTTGAGTGCCTCGTCGGCATGCTTGTCATAGAGCTGCATAGCCTCGTCGGCAGTCATGTCAACCTCGTCGACAAAACCTTTCTCCAACTGTATGATTCCCACGATGCCATAGTTGATGAGTGCGATAAATTCAGGGCGGATACCTTCGCCGACAAAGGATTCTTTCTTTATCTCAAGCGAGCGAATACGCTTTGCCTTGATGTAAAGCTGGTCGGTGAGGGAAGAGGGACGCAGTATTCTCCAAGAAGCTCCATAATCATGTAACTTCTTTTGGAACAGCGTCCTACATTCTGTCATTACATCTTTAAACTGATGTTCTGTTTTTGATAATTCTGCCATATTTTTTCTTTAAATCGGTGCAAAATTAAGCATTTATTGTGAATTATCCAAATTTTATTTTGTATTTTGCTCGTTTTGCAGTAACTTTGGATAAGTTGCGCTGCACTCGAAAATAAAAATAAATCATAATTTATTTTGTATTTTGCTCGTTTTGCAGTAACTTTGCACCCCGAAAATAGAGAGACATGAGAAATTTATCCAATGCCGATTTGGCAAAAATATTAGATAAAGATATATTCCATAAGATTTCAGAGGCTGCGGATTCGCTGCAACTGGAGTGTTATGTGGTAGGAGGTTACGTAAGGGATTTGTTTTTGGAGAGACCTTCCAACGACATTGATGTTGTCGTCGTGGGAAGTGGTATCATGGTGGCTGATGCCTTGAAAAAAATGTTGGGCAAGAAGGCGCATCTGTCTGTCTTTCGTAACTTCGGCACTGCACAAGTGAAATATAAAGACACGGAAGTGGAGTTTGTGGGCGCCCGTAAGGAGAGCTATCATCGTGATTCGCGCAAGCCTATTGTCGAGGATGGTACTTTGGAGGATGACCAGAATCGTCGTGACTTTACCATCAATGCCATGGCTGTATGCCTGAACAAGGAACGCTTTGGCGAACTCGTAGATCCTTTCGATGGTGTCTATGATTTGGAGGATGGCATCATAGCCACGCCTTTGGATCCTGATGTGACATTCTCTGACGATCCTCTTCGCATGATGCGTTGTGTACGTTTTGCCACACAACTTAATTTCCAGATAGAGCCTGAGACATACGAGGCTTTGTCGAGAAATGCCGACCGCTTGAAGATTATCAGCGGGGAGCGCATCGCCGACGAAATGAACAAGATTATGCTATCCAAGCATCCGAGCAGTGGTTTCTATTATCTGAAAGAGACAGGCTTGCTCGAACTCATCATGCCTGAGCTTTGTGCTCTTGATGTGGTGGAGACACGTAATGGACGAGCCCATAAAAACAACTACGACCATACGATGGAAGTTTTGGAGAATGTTTGCAAGCATTCCGATAATCTTTGGTTGAGATGGGCGGCCTTGTTGCACGACATCGGCAAGCCAAAGAGCAAGCGCTGGGATAATTCGGTGGGATGGACCTTCCATAACCATAATAATATAGGTGCGAAGATGATTCCTTCCATGTTCCGTCGCATGAAGTTGCCTATGGATGCCAAGATGAAGTATGTCCAGAAGTTGGTGGAGCTCCACATGCGCCCAATCGTCATAGCAGATGAGGAGGTGACAGATAGTGCTGTCCGTCGTTTGATGAATGATGCGGGTGACGACATCAACGACTTGATGACGCTTTGCGAGGCGGACATTACCAGCAAGAACCAAGTTCGCAAACAGAAGTTCTTGGATAATTTCCGCATCGTACGTGAGAAATTGGTTGATTTGCAGGAACGTGATTACAAGCGTTTGTTGCAGCCATGTATCGACGGAAATGAAATCATGGAGATGTTCCATTTGAAACCATCTCGTGAGGTGGGTGTCCTAAAGCAAACTCTGAAGGATGCCGTTCTCGACAACAAGGTGGTAAATGAACGTGAGCCTCTCATGGAATTATTGTTGAAAAAAGCTAAAGAAATGCACCTCATCGATTAGATTGTGGTGCATTTTCTTCTTGTTTTAGTGAGAAAACTCTAAATACAAAATAATTTTTGTTAAAAAGCGGTCTTGCAAACTACATGTTTGCTATATTATTAGTAATTTTGCAGCGTCAAAAACTGAAAGGCTCTTGTTAGTTTCCGATTCGGCGACTTTTGAGATGCTCTTTTTGGCGAAGATTTTGAAGGAGAGCTCCGAGAAAGAGTAGGGGAATCCTTTTATTATTAAGGTATGACATTAAATAGTAATTTTAATATAATTATTAATATAAAAATAGGTATGAAAATTAAAAACGTTTTGTTTGTTGCAGCAGTTTGTGCTATCGCAACTTTGACATCATGTGGTGGAAGCAAAAAGGGTGGTCTGCCTAACTTCGGCGACGATGAGTTCGCAGTTACTACCATCGGCACTTCAAATGCAGCTCTTCAGACCACATATCCTGCAACCATCAAGGGTATTCAGGATGTAGAGGTTCGTCCTAAGGTTTCTGGCTTCATTACTAAGGTCTTTGTACATGAAGGTCAGACAGTTTCAGCAGGTCAGACTTTGTTCACCATTGATAGCGAGACCTATCAGGCAGCTGTTCGTCAGTGCCAGGCTGCTGTAAACACAGCTAAAGCTCAGATGAACACAGCCAAGATTACTTATCAGAACAACAAGAAGTTGTTTGATAGCAAAATCATTGGTGAGTATGAACTTTCTACAGCAGCCAATAGTTTGGCGACAGCTCAGGCTCAGGTGGCTCAGGCAGAGGCATCTTTGGCTTCAGCTAAGGAGCAGTTGGCATGGTGTAATGTGACAAGCCCTTCTGCAGGTGTCGTAGGTAGTCTTCCTTTCAAGGAGGGTGCCTTGGTTAGCGCATCAGGCCAGGCTTTGACTACTGTTTCCAACATCAGCACGATGGAGGTGTTCTTCTCACTCTCTGAAACTCAGATTTTGAACATGAGCAAGGCAAGTGGTAGCATGCAAGCAGCCATCGCTTCATTCCCAGCTGTTAAGTTGCAACTTGCAGACGGTACAATTTATAATCATCCAGGAAAGGTCGTGAAGATGAGCGGCGTTATCGATGCTTCTACAGGTTCTGTATCCCTCATCGCTCACTTTGCTAACCCTGAGAAGCTCTTGAAGAGTGGTGGCGCTGGACAGATTGTTATCCCTAACGACAACAACAGTGCAATCGTTATCCCACAGGAGGCTTGCTCTCAGGTACAAGACAAGATTTTCGTATACGTAGTAACCAAAGACAACAAGGTGAAGTATTCTGAGATCAAGGTAAACCCACAGGATGATGGCAAGAACTATATCGTAACTGATGGTCTTCACGTAGGTGACCGCATTGTAGTGAAGGGTATCACCAAGTTGACTGATGGTCAGCAGATCAAGCCTATCACCGTAGAGCGTTACAACCAGAAGATTGCTGAGGCTGCTAAGTTGGCTGAGTCTCAGGACAATGCTCATGACTTTGCTACCACTATGAGTGGAAAGAAGTAATTTCCTTGAAAGTTTCCCCTTTTTTAGCAAAGCTATAATTACTATATATAATAAGGTATAAGAAAAATAGTAAATTATGACATTTACAAACTTTATAAAACGCCCAGTGCTTTCGACGGTGGTTTCCATCTTCTTCGTCTTGCTGGGTACCATCGGTTTGGTGTCTCTGCCTATTGAGCAGTATCCAAACATCGCACCGCCTACCATCATGGTGTCTACCACCTATCAGGGTGCTGATGCCCAGACGGTGTTGAACTCTGTCATCGCTCCTCTGGAGGAGAGTATCAACGGTGTGGAGAACATGACCTACATGACCTCTTCTGCGTCTAACTCAGGTTATGCTCAGATTACCGTTTACTTCAAGCAGGGTTCCGACCCAGATATGGCTGCGGTCAACGTACAGAACCGTGTGTCACAGGCTCAGTCTTTGTTGCCTGCCGAGGTTACTCGTGTGGGTGTCACCGTAACCAAGCGTCAGAGTTCCAACGTGATCATGTTCTCTCTGACCACAGAGGATGGTCGTTATGACGACCAGTTCGTTACCAACTATGCTTTGATCAACATCATTCCACAGTTGAAGCGTATCAATGGTGTGGGTGATGTGCAGAGCCCTTCTACCCGTAACTACTCTATGCGTATCTGGTTGAAGCCAGAGAAGATGAAGGAGTATGGATTGATTCCTTCTGATATCTCCAATGCTTTGGCAGAGCAAAACATCGAGGCTGCTCCTGGTAGCTTTGGTGAGAGTTCTGATATGCAGTATGAATATACTTTGCGTTACAAAGGTCGTTTGAAGACTCCTACAGAGTATGAGAACATCTTGATTAAGAGTACTACCTCTGGTCAGACCCTTCGCTTGGGCGATGTGGCTAAGGTAGAGTTGGGTGGTTTGCAATATAACGTAAACTTGCTCAACAATGGTCAACCTGCCGTGATGGGTATGGTTCAGCAGATTGCTGGTTCCAACGCTACCCAGATTGCAAGCGACGTGAAGAAGGAGTTGGAGGAGTTGAAGAAGAACTTCCCTCCAGGCTTGGAATATACCATCGAGCAGGATATCACTGAGTTCTTGTTCGCATCTATCGAGGAGGTTATCTTCACCTTGATCATCACCTTGGTATTGGTGTTCATCGTAGTGTACATCTTCTTGCAGGACTTCCGTTCTACGTTGATTCCTATGATTGCCGTTCCTGTGGCGTTGGTGGGTGCATTCTTCTTCCTTTGGATTTTCGGATTCTCCATCAACTTGCTTACGCTGTCAGCCCTCCTGTTGGCTATTGCGATTGTGGTCGATGATGCCATCGTGGTTGTGGAGGCTGTGCATGCCAAGCTCGACCAGGGTTACAAGAGTGCCTTGACAGCATCTATCGATGCCATGAACGAGATTTCTGGTGCCATTATCTCTATTACTTTGGTAATGTCTGCCGTGTTCGTTCCTGTGTCATTCATCGGTGGTACGTCAGGTTACTTCTATCGTGAGTTCGGTGTTACCATGGCAGTATCTATCGTCATCTCTGCTGTCAATGCGTTGACTCTTTCTCCTGCACTTTGTGCGATGTTGTTGAAACCACACGAGGAAGGTCATGAGAAGAAGATGTCTCTCATCGACCGATTCCATGAGGGATTCAACTATCAGTTTGAGAAGATTACCAATAAATATAAAAAAGGTGTACAGTGGGTCATCGGCCATGGCGTTATCGCTGCTGGCTTGATAGTCGCTGGTATCGTGGCTCTGGTTGTCTTGATGGGTACTACCAAGACTGGTCTTGTGCCTGATGAGGATACTGGTACATTGTTCGCTTGTATCTCTACAGCTCCAGGTACCTCTCAAGAGCGTACTGCTGAGATTGTGAAACAGGTAGATAAGATGCTTGCTGACAACCCTGCCATCCAGCGTCGTGAGGCTATCATGGGTTATAGCTTCATTGGTGGTGCCGGCTCTAACCAGGGTACTGTCATCATCAAGTTGAAGCCATTCGAGGAACGTCCAGGTGGATTCTTCTATAAGATTAAGTGTGCTTTGACTGGCGGTGGTATCGAGGCCTTGTTTGTCAACCCAATGGAGTCTACCTCTGTATTGGGTATGATCTACAAGCAGACTGCTACTATCAAGGATGCGCAGATTCTTGCCTTCGCTCCACCTATGATCTCTGGTTTCTCTGTACAGAGTGGTATTACCATGACTATGCAGGATAAGACTGGTGGTGACTTGAATAAGTTCTATAACAATGTAAAGACATTCTTGAAGGAGTTGAATGCTCGTCCTGAGATTCAGACAGCTCAGACTCAGTACAACCCTAACTATCCACAGTACATGGTGGATGTAGATGTAGCCAAGACTAAGCAGGCTGGTATCTCTCCATCTTCTGTGCTTGCAGTTATGCAGGGTTACCTCGGTGGTCTCTACGCATCTAACTTCAACTCATACGGTAAACTCTACCGTGTGATGATCCAGGCTGGTCCTGAGAGTCGTATGCGTCCAGATGATTTGACAAAGATTTACGTACGTTGTGCTGATGGCACCATGTCTCCAGTGAGCGAGTTCGTAACCTTGAACAAGGTATATGGTCCATCTAACATCACACGTTTCAACTTGTTTACCTCTATGGATGTGTCAGTTACTCCTAACAGTGGTTACTCTACTGGTGACGGTATGAAGGCCATTGCTGAGGTGGCTAAGGAGACATTGCCTGATGGTTATGGCTATGAGTACTCTGGTTTGACCCGTTCTGAGGCTGAGTCAAGCAATTCTACAGGTTTGATCTTCGCACTCTGTATCGTATTCGTTTACTTGATCTTGAGTGCCCAGTACGAGAGTTACATCTTGCCATTGTCTGTAGTGTTGTCTATCCCATTCGGTTTGGCAGGTGCGTTCATCTTCACCAACCTCTTCGGTCACTCTAACGATATCTACATGCAGATTTCGTTGATTATGTTGATCGGTCTGTTGGCTAAGAACGCCATCTTGATTGTACAGTTCGCCCTTGAGCGTCGTCGTACAGGTATGGCTATCAAGTACTCTGCTATCTTGGGTGCCGGTGCTCGTCTCCGTCCTATCTTGATGACCTCTTTGGCTATGATCATCGGTCTGTTGCCATTGATGTTTGCATCAGGTGTAGGTAAGTATGGTAACCAGACTCTGGGTGCTGCTGCCGTAGGTGGTATGTTGATCGGTACTATCTTGCAGATTTTCGTTGTGCCAGCCCTCTTCGCAGTATTCCAGTGGTTGCAGGAGAAGTTGACTCCATTGAAGTTCGACGATGAGTTGAATGAGGAGGCCGTTACTGAGTTGGAGCAGTATGCAAGTGCAGCTCACCGTAAGAAGGCTGAGGCTCAGAAATAATCTTCCAATGGATAAGAAGTAAATCGAAATATAACTTCAGACAAAATGAAAAAGAATATAAATATCATCATATTAGGTCTCGCAGCGCTCTCTTTGAGCAGCTGCAAGACTCTATACGGAAAATATGAGCGCCCAGATGTGAAGACAAGTGGATTGGTTCGCGACTCTGCCTCTATCACCGATACTTTGGCAGTGAAGGATACTACAAGCTTCGCAAACATTCCTTGGCGCAGCGTATTCACCGACCCTCAGCTCCAGGGCCTGATAGAGAAGGGCTTGGCTAACAATGTCAACCTGCTTAATGCAGCCCTCAATGTGAAGATGGCTGAGGCTCAGTTGAAGGCGGCTAAGTTGGCTTTCTTGCCATCTTTCGCTTTCACTCCACAGGGTACCATCTCTTCTTGGGATGGCAATGCGGCTACTAAGGTCTATAGCTTGCCTATCAGCGCCAGTTGGAATGCTGACCTCTGGGGTAATTTGCTCTCTCAGAAGCGTAGTGCTCAGGTGGCCCTTCTCCAGACTAAGGATTATCAGGTGTCTGTGCAAACCAACCTTATTGCCAACATCGCCAACATGTATTACTCTTTGTTGATGCTCGACAAGCAAGTAGAGTTGGTGAACGACATGGAGAAGTTGACCAAGGAAACTTGGGAGACCATGAAAATCTTGAAGGATACTAAGATGGGCTATCGTGCTACATCTGTTCAGGCTGCCGAGTCAAATTACTATTCTGTTTTGACACAGAAGACAGACTTGCTTCGCCAGATTCGTGAGACTGAGAACTCTTTGAGCTTGCTCATTGGTGACCAGGCTCATACCATAGCCCGAGGTAAGTTGGAAAACCAGAGCCTTCCTTCTAATTTCTCAACAGGCGTAGGCATCCAGTTGCTCAACAACCGTGCGGATGTTCACGCTGCAGAGATGAACTTGGCTCAGTGCTTCTATGGCGTTCAGACTGCTCGTAGTCGTTTTTATCCAGCACTCAATATAGCAGCTAACGGAACCTTCACCAATTCAAGTGGTATGGGTATAGTCAACCCTGGCAAGTGGTTGCTTAGTGCGGTAGGTTCTCTCACTCAGCCAATCTTCCAGAATGGAAAGCTCATCATGGGCTTGAAGGTGGCTAAGATTCAGTATGAGCAGGCTTACAACACTTGGCAGAACGCAGTCCTCAGCGCTGGTAGCGAGGTAAGCAATGCGCTTGTTCTCTATAACTCTTCAGAAGAGAAGAGTAAGGTGGAAGCTAAGCAAATAGAGGTGCTCAAGAAGAATGTTGAGGATACCCGTAAGTTGATGGGTGAGGCTGGTGGAACATACCTTGAGGTAATTTCCGCACAGAGTTCATTGCTCAACGTAGAGCTTTCTAAGGTAGCAGACGATTTCTACAAGATGCAGGCAGTGGTCAACCTCTACTATGCATTGGGTGGAGGAGCTAAGTAAAATTTAAAAATTGAACAATTATGGCAAGTGTAATAAGTCCAAAGGCAGAGGTTTCTCCAAAGGCTAAGATTGGAGACAACTGCAAGATATATCCTTTCGTCTATATCGAAGACGATGTGGAAATTGGTGACAACTGCGTCATCTATCCTTTTGTGAGCATCATGAACGGTACTCGCATGGGTAATGGCAACAAGGTGTTCCAGGGTGCTGTAGTAGGTGCACTTCCTCAGGATTTCAACTTCAAGGGCGCCAATAGCTTCGTTGTCATTGGCGACAACAATACCATTCGTGAGAATGTGGTTATCAACCGTGGTACTTATGAGGGTGGCAAGACCGTATTGGGCAACAAGAACTTCTTGATGGAAGGTGCGCACATCTCTCATGACACGGTAGTGGGTGATGGTTGCGTGTTCGGCTATGGTACTAAGATTGCTGGTGATTGTGAAATTGGCAATGGCGTCATCTATTCTACTTCTGTAGTAGAGAATGCCAAGACCCGTGTAGGTGACTTGGCGATGATTCAAGCTGGTACAACCTTCTCTAAGGATATCCCTCCTTATATCATTGCTGGTGGTAAACCTGTGAAGTATGCTGGTCCTAACGGCATCATCATGGAGGCTGCCAACGTAACCGAGAAGGTACGCAAGCACGTGGCTAACGCTTACCGATTGGTGTTCCACGGTCAGACATCCCTCTTTGATGCCATCAACCAGATCAAGGACCAGGTGCCTGATGGACCGGAGATACAGAATATCATCCAGTTCTTGGAGAATTCCAAGAAGGGAGTTATCACCAAGTTGTAATGGGCAGGTCGCCTGTTATTTGTAAATGAAGTTTTTCAGTAAAATTTAAAGTCATACCTATTTGAATTTTACTCTGTATAGGGAAAGGACTGACCGTGAGGTCGGTCCTTTTGTTTTCTTTTGATTTTATCTTTACCTTTTTCCCGTGTTTTCTTTCCTTGTTCTCGCCACCCCCATGGGGCACTTTGAAAAATACCCTTAACACTAAATATTTTTTCCCTTAACACTAAATATTTTTACCCTTAAGGGAAAATAAAAATCCCCTTAAGGCTATAGGAGAGTTATACAATGAAAAAATCTTATAAAATACTTGTTAATTGAAGTTAATCCCTCGTTTGTCTGCTTATTTTTTTGTTACTTTGCACCAAATTTGGTGTATTATACCCTTTTGTAATTAATAAAATGAGAAAGAAGCAATATAAGCCAAGCAACCATCGTGGTTTGCAGTTGGTAACTCTATGTATAAGTACCTCTATGGTGCTCGTTTTGTTGGGTTTTGTCATCGTTTCGGTCTTGATGGGTCGAAACTTATCTTCGTATGTCAAGGAAAACCTCGTCGTGTCTGTGATGTTTGAGCAGGATATGACCAATCCGGAAGGCATGCAGATGTGCAAGCGACTAAAGGTACGACCTTATGTCAATAACCTCACTTATATTAGTAAGGAACAGGCTTTGAAAGAGGCAACGCGTGACTTGGGTACGAATCCAAGTGAGTTTGCTGGTGTCAACCCTTTCCAACCTTCTATCGAGATTACAACGAAGGCCGACTATGCCAACAATGATTCCTTGAAATGGATTGCCAAGGAATTGAAGGCTTTCCCACGAGTAACTGAGGTGTCTTATCAACATGATTTGATAGAGCAAGTCAACCAATCGTTGGCAAAGATAAGCATTGGATTGCTGATTGTGGCAGCCTTGCTTACCTTTATATCCTTCTCTTTGATTAACAACACCGTGAAGTTAGGCATTTATGCTCGCCGTTTCTCCATTCATACGATGAAGTTGGTGGGCGCATCTTGGGGCTTTATCCGTGCGCCGTTCGTTCGTCGTGCAGTGTTGATAGGATTGTTGTCAGCTGTTGTGGCAGATGCTTTCTTGGGCGGATGTATCTATGCTTGGTATCTTCATGAGCCAGAACTTCTTACTGTTTTAGGATGGCAGGAGTTGGCTGTCACGGGTGGTGCGGTCTTCTTGTTTGGTATCCTCATCACTTCCCTTTGTGCCAACATATCTGTCAATAAGTTCTTGAAGATGAAGGCTGGCGATTTGTATAAGATTTAAATGAAGAATTCTATAGAATATTATATATAAAGGTATTATTATAATGGATAAGAAAAATTTAGCTTTTGATAAGGTCAACTTTATCTTGTTGGCTATCGGTATGGCCATCGTCATTCTTGGCTTCCTCTTGATGAGTGGTGGCGGTTCAAATGAAACAACATTCGATGCGGATATCTTCAGCACACGTCGCATCGTGATAGCTCCAACTGTAACTTTGGTAGGCTTCTTGTCTATCATCTATGCAGTTATTCGTAAGCCAAGAGACTAATAGGTAAATTAATAATTTTAAAAAATAGATTTGTAAAATACAAACTAAATGGATTGGTTACAAGCTTTAGTTTTGGGTCTCATTCAGGGACTCACGGAATATCTTCCAGTAAGTAGTAGTGGTCACCTTGCTATTGGCTCCTATCTTTTTGGTGTTAATGGAGAGGACAACTTGATCTTTACCATCATGGTGCATGTTGCAACCGTATTGAGTACTTTGGTTATTCTCTGGAAAGAGATTGACTGGATCCTAAAAGGACTGTTTAAGTTCCAGATGAATGAGGAAACAAAATATTTTATCAATATCATCATTTCCATGATTCCAGTAGGCATCGTGGGTGTCTTCTTCAAGGACAAGGTGGAGGAAGTCTTTGGTTCAGGCTTGCTCATCGTGGGCATCATGCTCATAGTGACAGCGGCTCTTCTTACATTCTCTTATTTTGCCAAGCCACGCCAACGTGAGAACATCACTCCGCTTCATGCCTTCATCATCGGTCTGGCTCAGGCGGTAGCTGTGTTGCCAGGTCTCTCTCGCTCAGGTTCCACCATCGCTACGGGTTTGTTGCTTGGTGACAAGAAGGAGAAGATGGCTCAGTTCTCATTCCTCATGGTCATTCCTCCAATTTTGGGTGAGGCTTTGCTTGACTTGTTGAAGGGGTTGAAAGGTGAAGAGGCATTGGGTGGCATTGATGCTTTCCCAATGATTGTCGGTTTCTTGGCCGCTTTCATCTCAGGATGCCTTGCCTGCAAGTGGATGATTAACATCGTAAAGAAAGGTAAGTTGGTGTATTTCGGCATTTACTGCGCCATCGCAGGAGCCGTTACTATCATCTGCTCACTGATGTAATCGCCCTGTTATCAAGAAGAAATAACCCTATAACCCATATCTATGGATTTTAAAAAAGGAGAAATTATTGCAATCGACAAACCTTACCGCATGTCAAGTTTCGGTGCTTTGGCACATGTTCGCTATCTGCTTAGCAAGAAACTTGGCTACAAGGTGAAAATCGGGCATGCGGGTACACTCGACCCTTTGGCAACTGGTGTCTTGGTATTATGTACAGGAAAGAAAACCAAGGAGATAGAGGAACTGCAAACTCACATCAAGGAGTATACGGCTACCTTGCAATTGGGTGCCACCACTGCCAGTTATGATAAGGAGCATACGGTCAACTATACCTATCCTACCAAGCATATCAACAAACAACTTGTGGAGGAAACGTTGGCGCAATTTGTCGGTGAAATTCAGCAGGTGCCACCTACCTATAGTGCCGTAAAGGTGAATGGTGACAGAGCATACGCTTTGCGCCGTGCTGGTGAAGACGTTCAGCTGAAGCCCAAAACGGTCAAGGTATATGAAATCGAACTGACTGATTACGATGACGAGCAGAAACAGGCAAGCATCCGCGTCGTATGTGGCAAGGGCACTTACATCCGTTCGTTGGCTCGTGACATCGGTAGGGCTCTGAATAGTGGTGCTTTCCTCACTGCCCTCCGCCGAACGAAGGCCGGGAGCTTCTCAGTTGAGAACTGTATCAATTTCGACCATTTCCAGGAATGGCTCGATGCACAAGAAATAGAAAGTAATAATAATTAGAAGGGAGAAATAAATAACATGAAACTATCACAATTCAATTTTAAATTACCAGAGGCTCAGGTAGCACTCTATCCACATAAGGCAAAGCGTGTCATCACAACTTCTACTGGTGAGGAACGTACTTTCGAGGTAACTCGTCGCGACGAGGCTCGTTTGATGGTGCTTCACAAAAAGTCAGAGAAGATAGAGATGTATAAGAAAGGTGCTGATGGCAAGGACTTGAAAGACGCTGATGGAAATCCTGTATTCTTGCAGTTTAAGGACATTATCGATTTCTTTGACGAGGGCGATACTTTTGTGTTTAATGATACCAAGGTTTTCCCTGCACGCTTGTATGGTACGAAGGAGAAGACGGATGCTAAGATTGAGGTCTTCTTGTTGAGAGAGTTGAATGCTGAGATGCGTCTTTGGGATGTGCTCGTAGAGCCAGCCCGTAAGATTCGTATTGGCAATAAGCTTTTCTTTGATGATGTCAACGAGATGGTAGCTGAGGTCATCGATAATACAACCAGTCGTGGCCGTACGCTCCGCTTCCTCTATGATGAGGATGGTCAGCACGACGTGTTCAAGCGTTCTTTGTTTGCTTTGGGTGAGGCTCCATTGCCACGTTACGTCATCGACAAGCGTGAGAATCACCATGCCACAGAGGAAGACATGGAAGATTTCCAGTGCGTATTTGCTGACAAGGAGGGTGCTGTTACGGCTCCTGCCACAGGCTTGCATTTCTCTCGTGAGTTAATGAAGCGCATGGAGATTCGTGGTATTCATCCAGCTTTCATCACCTTGCATTGTGGTTTGGGTAACTTCCATGAGATTGAGGTGGAGGATTTGACCAAGCATAAGATGGATTCTGAGCAGATGATTATCAGCAAGGAGTGCTGCGACTTGGTGAACAAGACCAAGTTGGAGGGACATCATGTTTGTGCAGTGGGCACCAGTGTAGTCAAGGCTACAGAGACGGCAGTTGGAACTGATGGCTTGTTGAAGGAGTTTGATGGTTGGACGAATAAGTTCATCTTCCCTCCTTACGATTTCGGATTGGCAGACAGTATGGTGGCCAACTTCTATCACCCAGAGTCTACCTTGATGATGAGCACAGCTGCTTTTGGTGGTTATGAGTTGGTATATGAGTGCTACAAGAAGGCAGTCAAGAATGGTTATATGTTTGGCTGCTTCGGTGACTCATTGTTGATTTTGAATGACTAATCTTTTATAATGGTACAAACACGTATCTTGTGTTTGCAACTATATATAATAAGGTATATATGCATAAAGTATATTTGAGCCTTGGCACGAATTTGGGCAATCGCAAGCGCAACATTCGTGAGGCGATAGAAAAAATAGGGGAGCTGATTGGCAAAGTAGAGCGCCAGTCAGCTCTTTACGAAACTAAGCCTTGGGGCTTTTCTTCTCCTAATGATTTCATCAATGCATGTGTTATGGTGAATACAGTTTTGGCACCTCGTCAACTCCTTGAACTGACCCAACGAATAGAGCAGGAGATGGGGAGAATAGGAAAGTCGGTGGATGGAGAATACCATGACCGTATCATCGACATCGACATCTTGCTCTATGATGATTTGAAGGTGAATGAGCCAGACCTCGTCATTCCCCATCCATTGATGGAGGAGCGGGAATTTGTGATGGTTCCTCTGAAAGAAATCCTTTCTTAATTGCAGGCAAAAAAGGCTTTGTACATGGAAATATGACTTTTCGACCATTTTTTTAGCCAAAAGTTTGGTCGTTTCGATTATTTGTTATACATTTGCAGATATGTTATGTATATAATGCGGCTAAATCTAAAGTAGTTTTAAGGTAAGGCTGCTAAAAACAAACGCCTTAGTGCCAAGTAATAACAACATTGCCTCTTTGATTAAAGGGCAAAATGCAGGAGAATATTCTCCGAATAGTCGTGACCTGAAAATCGCTACGTCTCCCCAAGGTGTACAAACTGGGGTGACCCCCGACTATGCTTTGAGCGGAGCTTCTGATAATGCTACACTTTTTGATAATAATAAGGTACAGACCGCCTCTTCCACAAAGAATGTGGAAGAGGCGGTCTGGTTTTTAATGCGTGTGGCATATGGTAGGGAGCGGAAGGCAAAGGATTATTTGGAGCCTCTTGGCATAGAGGTTTTCTTGCCCGAACAAGAGAAATGCTTTGTATGTAAGGGTAAACGTGTGCATAAACTGGAATCCTTAATCCCTAATTTTCTTTTTGTGAAGAGTACGGAACGAGAGATGAAAAAGTATATAGGTAAGAAGCCTTTGGAATTCTTTCATCATTATTATGTGCCTCATAAAGACCATGATGGTAATAGTATAGGTAAGAAAGGGCTCAAACCATTGGTGATACCGGCTGAGCAGATGCAAAAGTTTATCAAATGGAACTCTGTCCATGATGCTAACAAACTATTTGTGACAGATGATAAAATTCCATTTTGCAATAATGAAAAAGTGAGAATTCTGGGGGGGCAGTTCCAAGGTTTTGAGGGGCAAGTTTTTCGTATCAAAGGTCAATCTCGTGTCGGGGTATCCATAGAGGGTGTTGGAACCATATTTACAGCTTATGTGCCTAAGGGATTGTTGGAGAAGATATAGAATTCCGGAAATTATGAATAACTAACTAATTCCCCGTTTTGCAAAACGGGACCTAAACAATAACAAATGATATTTTTTGAATTATTCTCAACAGCATTCATGTCTATATTTTATGGCGTGGTCATTGCTTCTGCAGTCATGGCATTGCTTTATTTACATTTACTTACAACGCTAAAGGTAAGTTGGCAAAACATACTTATGAGGATGCTGGAATGTCGATTGTGACAACGTTTGCTTATGGGACTGATGGTAATGTAAGTTCGACGATTTCTAAGATAGAGGACTATAATACGGAGAAGACTTCTACGATAAAGGTTTCTTATACTGTTCAAACTAAGGATGCTAAAGGTAAATGGATAAAAAGACTTGCCAGAAGAACTAATGGCTCTTCTTGGGTAGAGACAAGAACCATTACTTATTATCCTGCAAAATAATAATAAAGGGCAATAGATTTCATCTTTCAGATGCAATTGCCCTTTAAAAGTTATAGTGTTGTGGAATTTAGGCTCAAGAAAAGATGATGAAATCAATCATAAAAAAAATGTTAGTAGGTATGTATGCTATGGCATATATATTCTTGTTTTCTGCTTGTTCTACAAGTAGTGTTAAAGATACTGAGTTTACCAATGAGGGCCTTTTTGGTGGTTTGCCAAGTTGTTTTTCTCAAGTATATGACAGCATGTATGTTGCCACCGATAAAATAGCAACATTTACTAAAGTGTTTCCTCCGCAAAAAATGTCTGACGTTTTGGAGGAAATGAAGAGTAAGAAAATTTGTGTATCTAAATATGATGGGGAAAAAACTGAAGAAGCACAAATCTTAAAAATGTCCTCTATGAATCAATTGATTACTATAGAAATGAAAATACCATTCAAAGAATTTCCTGAGAATTGTAACTTGGCATATTATGACAAAGCAGGAAACATTGTGGGTATGGAGAATATGGTTATCGTTTCTGATGATTCTGAAGAAAATGTGTCTTTGCTTTGGGATGTATATCCATTGGTCGATAAAGAGAACGCTCTTTTAGCTGTTAAAGCATCCTGGTTGGCTTTGGATAAGGCCGTGAGGATAGAGGTGATTCATCCTGACTCTCTTTATAGTTATCAAGAAAAGGCGCAAGAATATGTTGATAACATATATGATAAATTAGTGGAAGAATCTAATGCAAATGATGGTGATGAAGCTAATGATAGCCCTAATAAGAATAGTGTGGTTCAGAATGCAGAGCAAAAAGAGGAGAAGGAAGATCTTGCACTTGGTGGCAAGGGTGATTTGGCAGCCTTTGACTTGCATGGAAATGTGAAGAGTTGTAAGTGGAAGGATGAGAATGGTACAACTCATAACCTTGTCTTTGACGAGCAGGGTAAGTGGATTAAGTACAATGGCAAACCTCTTAGTTCTCTCGAAGGATATGGACGTGATAAGAATGGTCGCATAGCTTCCTATGTTTGGGGTGAAATGGGTTGTGCGGATAATCATATCTTAACTTATGATGTCGAGACTGGTCGCTTGAATAAAATGCAGGTTGAATCTGGTGATGGAAATGATGTCTATACTTATAAGTATGATAAGAAAGGACTCCTCACTCATCGCCATCTCAAAGGTGAATTTACTGAAATGGGGGCTGAGGAAACAGAACAGTATGAGACCAATATGGACTATGAGTATTCGTCCATTGACAACCATGGCAATTGGACAAAACGTACTGGTTATGGTGCTACTGGTAGTGACCCTGCTGTAGAAAATAGAACTATTGTGTATTATTAAAAAAGTATGGAGTTCATGTGCTTGACTTGGACTTTAAAATCGTAATTCTTATAGTAAATAATTAGATTTTTATTTTGTTAATTCTTGTCGTATAATAGTCTCTTTTAAAGTGGTATGATATGGATGATGTTGTCGGCAAGGTTGATTTTTTTTCTTCAACCATAAGGATTATCTGGAGGCTAAAAATATGAGGTGTTTTTGCCTTTACAAGAGTTGTAAATGGGGGTGTCATTTTTACGGCTTATGTTACTAAGGGTATGCAGGAGAAGAAGTAAACTGCCTCTATTTTAAATTGTTTAATCAATAAAAAATAAAATATGAATAAGAAAAATGTGGTGGCCATAACTATGGCTTTGGCTCTTGTGAGTGTTCAAGATGTTGCTGCTCAGGGCTTTTGGAAAACATTAGGAAAGGTAGCTGAGAAAGTGTTGACAACTGACACAAGTAATAGTTCAACGAATAGCAGCTCTAGAAGTTTATCTAGTTCTTCATCTAATAATTCTCTCGGTAACAAGACGGGTATAGGTGCTAGCTTTACTGTTTATGGAGTTGACTTGAAGGTAACAGGCTGTGAACATTGGGGAGATGATGTTGTCGTAAGATTGTTGTTGACTAACAATACTTCTTCTGATGTGAAGTTTGGCATTGGTTCTACTGGACCACATATGGAAAGCTATCGTGTGGCTTATAGTCCTGACGGAAAAAATCACGAGATAGAGGGTTATATTAATGGCGAAGATGCTGGTTTCGTGAAGAATCTGCCTGTAGGCATTCCTGTTAAGGGCTATGTGTTGGTTAAGGATTATGATAAGAAATATACATCAATCCAGTCTTTAAAGTTTACGTGCCATGATGAACATGGTCAAGGTTCTTCAGATATTAATAAGTCGCTCAGATTGGAAGTGAGAAATCTTCCTGTTACTTTTGCACAGAATACGAATTTTAGCAACATTTACTGTTCGCTTCCTACATTGTATGTTCAATACAATAATTGTACTCGGATAGGTAATACCGTAACGGTTAATATGGCTTTTAAAAATCAATCAAGTTCAGCTAAAGGACTAAACATAGAATACGGAAACCATATAGCTTATGATGCGGAAGGAAATTCTTATACTCCAGAAGTGAAATTGGCAGCACGAACTCTTCAACCTGAGATTCCAGTAAAAGCAACCTTTACAATACAGAATGTTCCTGCTAATGTTACTGGTTTCAGCTATATCAAGATTCCTTTTGAGGATAAATACTATATTGAGATGCGTAATATCAACTTCAAGTAAAGAAGACATTATTAGAGAATCTATGATTTGGTAGGTTCTCTAATACTTTAATCTATTTGTCTTTTCCTCCTTATTATATTTGCCGTTTGCATAGTTTGCACTTTTCTAAATAAAAAAATCCCATCACTCTCTTAGAGAATGATGGGATTTGTGTTTCTTTAAGCAAATGCTCAAGAAGATTACTTACGAAGACCGAGGGCCTTGATGATGGCACGGTAGCGATTGATATCGCGGTCGTACAAGTAATCGAGCAATGCGCGACGCTTTCCTACAAGCTGTGTCAATGCACGTGTTGTAGTATAATCTTTACGGTTCTGCTTAACATGTTCCGTCAAATGAGCAATACGGTATGAGAACAATGCTATCTGGCTCTCAGCTGAACCAGTATCAGAGTTAGACTTTCCGTACTTGCTAAAGATCTCTTCTTTTTTTGCTTTGTCTAAATACATAGCTGTGTTACTTAAATGTTTAATATATTAATAATGTGCATCTAAAGACCCTCCTCACGGCGGTTTCCCTAAAAATGCGGTGCAAAGTTACAACTTTTCTTGCAATCGTGCAAATTTTTCCGATATTTTTTGTAATTTTGCACCCAAATTCATAAAGTATTTAAGGTAAAGGAAATGCAAGACATTAGAAACATTGCAGTTATTGCACACGTTGACCATGGTAAGACTACCTTGGTCGACAAGATGATGCTCGCTGGTAAGCTGTTCCGTGACGGCCAGGATAACAGCGGCGAAGTGCTCGACTCTAACGACTTGGAGCGTGAGCGTGGTATAACCATTCTGTCTAAGAATGTGTCTATTAATTGGAAAGGTGTGAAAATCAATATCCTCGATACTCCTGGACACTCTGACTTCGGTGGCGAGGTGGAGCGTGTCCTCAATATGGCCGACGGTTGCCTTTTGCTCGTCGATGCCTTCGAGGGTCCTATGCCTCAGACCCGCTTTGTTCTTCAGAAAGCGTTGCAACTCGGTCTGAAGCCTATCGTTGTTGTAAATAAGGTGGATAAGCCTAACTGCCGTCCTGAGGAAGTGTATGAGATGGTATTCGACCTCATGTGCGACCTCAATGCTACAGAAGACCAGCTCGACTTCCCTGTTGTTTATGGTTCTGCCAAGAATGGCTGGATGGGAGAGGACTACAACAATCCTACTGATAATATCGACTATTTGCTCGACAAGATTGTGGAGGTCATCCCTGCACCTAAGCAGTTGGAAGGTACTCCTCAGCTCTTGATTACTTCTCTTGACTATAGCTCTTACACGGGTCGTATCGCCGTAGGTCGTGTACACCGTGGTACTTTGAAGGATGGTATGAACGTTACCATCTGCCATCGTGACGGAACCCAGGAGAAGACTAAGATTAAGGAACTCCATACTTTTGAGGGTATGGGTCATAAGAAGACAGACCATGTAGACTCTGGCGACATCTGTGCTGTCATCGGTTTGGAGAAGTTTGAGATTGGTGATACCATCTGCGACTTCGAGAATCCTGAGCCACTGCCACCTATCGCCGTTGACGAGCCTACTATGAGTATGCTCTTCACCATCAACGATTCTCCATTCTTTGGCAAGGAAGGTAAGTTCTGTACCTCTCGTCATATCCAGGAGCGTTTGAACAAGGAGTTGGAGAAGAACCTTGCTCTTCGTGTCCAGCCTTTCGAGGATACTACCGATAAGTGGATTGTCAGCGGTCGTGGTGTGCTTCACCTCTCTGTTCTCATCGAGACCATGCGTCGTGAGGGCTATGAGCTTCAGGTAGGTCAGCCTCAGG
>SAMEA104315437__coassemble_111_pt1 | contig 136342 bp, 99 predicted proteins | sample SAMEA104315437__metabat2_high_PE_043 | metagenome-assembled genome bin SAMEA104315437 (sample SAMEA104315437) | gut metagenome | biome: Monkey gut; feature: monkey-associated habitat; material: faeces | place: China | collected 2013 | reverse complement strand
AAATTATAGAGCGATTTCAGACTACGTTTTTAGAACATAGAACTGGACACCCTAGCAATATGCTCAATTTTCTCATCATCCGAAAGCCCTTTGTATTGGAAGTTTTTCTCCTGCTCGATATCCCAATCCAAGGCACGGCGCAAGTCTTCCCAGTTGAGATAGCTCACGCTGTCGCCCTCCAATACCCATTCTTTCTTGGAAATGTCGTATTGTCGGATTTCCCCAGCGTGCTTGAATACCCCCTCGAATATGCGGCGATGCAAGGAAACATATCCATTGGTATTGAATGCAAAGGTCTTGGTGGATAATATCTTGGCGATATTGGCAGAAACCTTGTCTGCCTCTTCCTCCTCTTCTTCCTTTGGTGTACGAGCCGTCTTGCTCTGATAATAAGAGTCGATGAGTTTTCGGGTTTCCTCAATGGTGATTTCACCCTCAATGTTTCGTTTGGCAACATCTATGAGATAAGCAGATGGTTGCAGCCCGTCTACAGCCTGCAATCCGATAGCCGTCTTCCAGTTGGAAGCACATTCCTTTTGTGTCGGTTCTCCCTGACGTAAGTATTCGTCAAAAGAAGAGAAGTCTTGATGATTTTTATTCATAGATGTAATGCTTTACTTATTTTGAGTAATTTGGAGAGTATTTCTTGTAAGTATCTAATCCATCCGTATCTGATTTGAAGATGATGGTGTCAATAAAGAATATGTGACCAGTGTTATCTACTAGGACGTTGTTTGGTACGGCATCAAAGATGTCGTGGATTCCATTGGTAAAATATTCTCCATTATCTTCGGCATGGAAACCTAGTTGCTCCAATCTTTCTTGGATTTCTAAGGGTGTTGCTAATCTTGCATTCGTCACAACTTCAATCCAACATTCGTTCTTGATAGCCCAATCCTTTAGCCTTGCAATTTGCACTCCCTTGCAAGTCGTTGTTCCCGCAAGCGCTTGAATTGATTCAAGTATGCTTCGGGAGAAAGCGGATGCTCACTCCAATAGTTCATGACTTTCATATTTTCCGCCATGACCTTCTTGTGATATTCGTTCAGTTGTATCTCCATTCATTATCAATATTATATGGTTCGATATTACATTTGCAAAGTTACGATTTTATTTTCGTAATACCAATGATTTTGAGATAAAACTTTTGCTCTTTTTCCTTGGATTATTGAGTGAGGTGAAGAGAGGTGAAGAGTGGGTGAAGAGGCAGATTGCCTCTTCACCCTGTTATCTCGTTGATTCATTGTGGGTTATCTGCTAAAGGTGAAGAGTGAAGGGTATTTGCTTATTTTCTCTTGATTTTCTTCAATACCTGTCGCTTGGCAGATGCCAAGCCTGGCGATAGAACTTCTTGCTCCAGCATATCCAATGCAGCTTTTAGCTCTGCGAGAAGCTCATGGTAGTATTTCATCTGCTCATAGGCAAGCTTCATGCAGAGGGCGCGGATGGCGTATGGACAGGAGCAAGCGGTGATTTTAGCTATGCAGAAGTCGATGAAGTCAGATCGGAGAGAGGCTTCTTCGAAGGGTTGGCGAAGCAAGAGACTGAGCATCAAGCGCAGCTTCGTCATGTTCTTCTCTACGAGCACTCGGTCTGTCAAGTCATCGTGCTTGGCATAGAGCCACTCATTGTTCTGCATGTCGAAATGCCCTAAACACCATAGGGCATTGATGGATATACGCTCGTCCTCATCGAATGTCAACTTGTATAGCTTTGCCTTACTTCTGTTGTTTTTTTCGCCTTGTGTCAAGAAGCAAATCTCATGGATGTCGTCCATGCTCATTTTCTTATTCAGTTTCTTTCTCATGTTATATTTCTTCTTGCAAATTGATTAAAGCATCTAAAGAATAGAGCGGATAGTTGGTGAGCCAATCTTGTTCTCGGTATGGTGACATGGATAGGCGTACTCCTTTTAAGCCAGGATTGCGTTCTACGAATGTTCGGAGGCTCTTGGCTTGAAGGTTTTCTTCGGCTTTTACCTCTATGGGGATAATCTTGTCCTCGTCTTGTAGCAAGAAGTCGATTTCACCACGAGAATTCTCTGCAGACCAATAGTAGATGGAGAGCTCTGGATTATTCGCCATTTGTTGCATGACATATTGTTCCGTCAGTGCACCCTTGAAGTCTGAAAATAGTGCATTGCCACTAAATAGACAGTCGGAAGGCACTTTACTCATAGCTCCCATCAAACCAATGTCGGAAAGAAACATTTTAAAAGCGGAGAAGTCTTCGTATGCAGCAAGAGGAAGTTGGGCTTTCTTGCATCGGTTTACCTTATAGATAAGTCCGGCATCCTTCAACCATTCTATGGCAAGTTCGAAGTCCTTTGCTCTTGCACCTTCCTTGATGACTCCATAGATAAATTTCTTGTTCTCCTTTGAGAGTTGGGAAGGGATGGAGTGCCATACCATTCTGATGCGTGGAACTTCGATGGCAGGGGCATGCTTGGAGAAATCTCTTTCGTATGATTCAAGGATTGCATTTTGTTTGGCTCGTACTTTCTTGGCGTCTCCATCTTTTATGAAAGCTAAGATAGCGGCAGGCATGCCTCCTACAAAGTAATATTGGCGGAGTCGCTCTTCAAATTTGTTTCTGAACATTGTAATCATACTCCAGTCTTTGCTCTTCAGAAGATCTACCATTTTGGCTTCGCCGATGGCATTAAGAAACTCAAAGAATGAGAGGGGATACAAGTGCATAAAGTCAACTTTTCCAACAGGGAACGAGTCATTTTGGTGCATAGCTATGCCAAGCAAAGAACCTGCTGCTATCACATGATATTGTGGCGCTTTCTCTGCAAAATATTTCAAGGAGGTGATTCCACGTGGCGCTTCTTGGATTTCGTCGAGGATGATGAGCGTCTCCTCGTCTATATTTACTCCAGTGCTCCATTGTATGCCATTGATGATACGGGGAATATCAAAGTCGTGCTCAAACAATTCCCTGAGTTTTTCATCATCTTCGAAGTTTACGTAGGCAGCTTGTTTGTAGGCTTTTTGAGCAAAATATTGCATCAGCCAAGTCTTGCCTACTTGTCTGGCACCTAGCATAATCAGCGGCTTTCTGTCATCGCTTTCTTTCCATTGATATAGTTGTTTTATCGCACTTCTTTCCATAATTCATTGATTATTTGATAGTTTTGTGTTGCAAAGATACGCTTTTTCCGCGAGATAAAACAAAAAGTCGTCCTTAAAAATGTATAAAACCACAAAAAGTCGTCCTTAAAAGTGTGAAGTTTAACAAAAAGTCGAACTAAAAAGTGTAAAAAGCAGCTGATATGCAAGTGCACATACCAGCTGCTTTTTAATATGTATTCATTACTTTCTAAAATACTTTCCTACCACTGGCAAACTGCCCAATGGGAAATCCTTCTTCACGAGATATACGGCGAAGATGAGGATGAGTACCGTGTTGATGATGCATGCAATGAGCGTATCGAAATGCTTGTTGGTCTCGGTCATGCCAAAGAAGAGGACGATGGCGAGAGACACATAGAGCAGGATATCCTTGACAGGATAGTTGATAGGATACTTCTTCTGTCCCACGAAATAGGAGAGAAGCATTGCCGTACCATATCCAGCAAATCCTGCCCAAGCGCAAGCGATGTAGCCATACTTAGGCACGAAGATGAAGTTGATGGCTATCAATACCGCACATCCGATGCCTGAGAAGTAAGCACCCCAGATGGTCTTGTCGATGAGCTTGTACCAGAAACTGAGGTTGAAATATACACCCATCATGATTTCCGCAGCCATCACGATAGGCACTACCTTCAAACCGTCCCAGTAATCACGGCCGATGATGTGGCGCAATACATCGAGATAACCTACCACGAAGAGGAAGGCGAGAAGCGTGAATATCACAAAATACTTCATCGCCGAAGCATAAGTCTGGCGGTTGTCCTTATCCTTTGCCTTGCCAAATACGAAAGGTTCGTAGGCATAGCGGAATGCCTGGGTAATCATCGCCATGATCATCGCAATCTTGCTGGCTGCGCCATAGATGCCGAGTTGGGCATTGGCATCTCCCTTCTCGTAGATGTGAGGAAAGAGAATCTTGTCAGCTGTCTGGTTCAAAATGCCTGCGATACCAAGCACGAGGATAGGCCAACTGTAGCTCAACATCTTCTTGATGAGCACCTTGGTCTCTGCCCAAGAAGCGTAAGGACCAGAGAAGCCTTCCTTCAGTTCTTTATAGAAGAAGAGGGTCATGGTAGAGGTGCAGATGATGTTGATGTAAAAGGCATATTCCACGTCACTTCCACCCATGAAACCGAAGTAAGCGATGTTCATCGCCATGTTGCCGATGATGAAGAGCATCTTCAAGGCGGCAAACTTCAGTGGTCGTTTCTGATATCTCAGATAAGCGAATGGGATGCACTGGAAGGCATCTATCGCCACGGTGACGAACATGGTCCATACGTATGCAGGATGGTCGGCATATCCCATGGCACTGCTCAATGAATGCAAGAAGATGAATACCAAGGCAACGAAGAGCAGGGAGGTGCAACCCACCATACTCAAGACAGTGGTATAAACCTTATGGGCATCTTCTCCCTCCTTGTTGACAAAGCGGAAGAAGGTGGTCTCCATACCGTAAGTCAGGATGACGAGAATCAAAGCCGTATAGGCATACATGTTGGTGATGACACCATAACCGCCACTGGCTGCACTGATGGATGCGGTGTAGAGTGGCACAAGCAGATAGTTCAAGAATCTGCCGATGATACTGCTCATGCCATAGATGGCGGTATCCTTTGCGAGTGATTTTAAACTTGCCATTTATTTTTGTAATGTTAAATGTTAAGTGCTAAATGTTAAGTTGGGGCATACGCCTTTACTCGGATTTATCCGAAGAAGAGATAAGCTATTGCGATAGCTGCGATAACACCTGCAAGGTCGGCAAGCAAGCCGCAAGCTACTGCATGACGAGTGTTCTTGATGCTTACGCTACCGAAATATACCGCCAAGATATAGAAGGTGGTATCGGTGGAACCCTGGAAGATGCAACTCAGTCTGCCCACGAAGGAATCAGGACCATAGTTTTTCATTGCCTCCAGCATCATGCCTCTGGCACCGCTGCCCGACAATGGCTTCATGATGGCAGTAGGGAGAGCACCCACGAAATCGGCATTCATACCGCATTGCTCCACAGACCAAGATACGCCTTGTATCACCATATCCATCGCTCCCGAAGCACGGAACACGCCGATTCCCACAAGGATAGCCACGAGATAAGGGATAATTTTTACTGCTGTGGTAAAACCTTCCTTCGCTCCCTCGATGAAAGCATCATATACATTCACTTTCTTCCAAAATCCTGCCAAGATAAAGCAAAGAATGATGCCTAATAATATCATGTTGGAGGCAACGGAGGTTACGGCACCCATCGTATCCTTATCCATCTGTCCGAATCCCCAGCAGATGATGCCTACGAAGGCGCACATGCCGATGAGGGTAGCTATCAGTACAGGCTGCAAAATGTTGATGCGTTGCCACAGGGAGGTGATGATGATACCTGCCAGGGTGGCAACGGTGGTAGCCATGAGGATTGGGATGAAAATGTCGGTAGGCTGTGCCGCGCCATACGATGCTCGGAATGCAAGGATGGTGGTAGGGATGATGGTGAGTCCAGAGGTGTTGAGCACCAAGAACATAATCATCGGGTTAGTGGCAGTGTCCTTCTTTGTATTGAGCTCCTGCATCTGCTGCATCGCCTTCAATCCAGTAGGGGTAGCGGCATTGTCAAGTCCCAGCATATTGGATGCGATGTTCATAAAAATGCTTCCCATCACCGGATGGTTCTTCGGGATGTCAGGGAAGAGCTTGGTGAAGACAGGGCTGAGCGCACGAGCCAACACATTTACCACTCCCGCTTTCTCTCCAATCTTCATGATGCCGAGCCAGAGGGCCAGCACACCCGTCAGTCCGAGCGAAATCTCAAACGCATTCTTGGATGAGTCAAAAGTGGAGTCCACAATCTTTTGGAAGATGGTGGTATCTCCCATGGCAAGTCCGATGAGTGCGAATATGAATGCAATCACGAAAAATGCAATCCAAATGTAATTCAGTACCATTTATTTCTTAATTCTTTATATTTCTTTCTTCTTAATTCGGGCGCAAAATTACAATAAAAATCTTGTATGGAGTATTCCGTTTGATGATTTTATCATATTTCGCCCCAATATTTCTATAAAATACCTCTTAGTAGTTCATTCCGAAGTACCAAAGAGGGATGATGATGCCATGCCCTGTCTCAATGTCATCCTTTACGATGCGCCCATCTTTCACATCTTCTATTTGTTTCTTGCCTTTCTTCTTACCTCCAATCTCAAAGGTGTATCCGTTGATGGTAAAGTCGGAAACTTTAGAGGAGGTGATGTTTTGCTTTTCTCTCATCTGGTTGTAGAAGAAAGTTTCTCTTACGTTCCCGATGTTGGGATTTGGGGTAAGTATCGACATGATGCTTGGATTATCTACATACACCTTTTCTACTTTACCCAAGTTTCTCATGCCCGAAGTGTCGTCTCTCAAAAGCCCAATCATACCTGCTCGTTCCAGATAGACGAGGTAATCAGGCACATTGTTCTTGCTAACACCAATCTCGGTGGCAAGGTTTTCCACGCTTGGCTTATATGGGGCAAGTTCTGAGAGGATGACGAGCATTCGCTTGAGCTTGCGAGCTGTTGAGGCTTTCATGTCAGCATATTGTGGAATATCCACCTCTATGGTCTGGTCAACCACCTGCAACATCCTTTGGTTGAAATCTCCCTCGATAGCGAAAGGATAATAACCACGGTTCAAGTAATCTCTGAAAAGAGGCAATGGATGCTCTACTTCTGGAATCTTCACTTGATGGTTCAAAATCTCCTCAAGGGTGAAAGCACGGCTCTTGATACCTTGGAATAGTTGCAAATACTCTCTGAATGACAAACCTTGCATCATATACATCAAGGCACGGCGGCTGAGGTCAGCCTCTCCTCGCTTGATATCCAAAACAGAAGAGCCCGTGAAGATGACTTTCAGAGAAGGATGCATGTCGTAGATTTGTTTCAACTCTCTGCTCCATCCTTGATACTTGTGAATCTCATCTATATATAGATGTGTACCTCCTTCCTTGATAAACTCATCCGCAAAGTCTATCAAGGTATGGGTCGTGAAGTAGATGTTATCGGCAGCTACGTAAAGGTGGTGTCCATCCTTTGTCTGCTTGATGCGTTGGAGAATCATCGTGGATTTTCCCACACCTCGTGGTCCCACGATACCAATCAAACGGCTCTCCCAATTAATTTCATCATACTTATATCTGATGAATTCCAAGGGCGTTCGTTTGAGCAGTTCCTCCATGTATTCGTATAGTTTATTGTCTATCATACTCCATTTATTTTGATTGAATCATTAGAATTACGGCTACAAAGTTACTAAAAATCCCTCAATGAGGGAGGAATTTCGCGGAAAAGTTCCCTCAATGAGGGATAAATTTAACGTTTTTCCTCCCTCAATGAGGGATTTTTGCAATATTTCTTTGTAGTTCTACACATTTTATATATATTTGCAACTGATTCTATAAGGATCACGACATAAAGGAAAAGGCGTCTTAGGCGCTTTGTTTTGACTCTCTGAAACTTCGCAAACTTCATGCATTGTCAGAACATAGCAACGGAAGATGCTCTCGGGATGTGTTAATTCACATCCCTTTACTTGTATGGCATATTGCGTAAGGCAAGATGCCCCATACTTGTATAGGGAAAAGTGTATTCATATCGGCGTGGGCTTCGACGTTGCTCGTTCAACAATGCAGGGCAATGCGAAGGCCTCAGAGAGTGGAACGGGCAACTGATGAGTTCCCACGCTTTTTTGTTTTGCCGGAACTAATAATCTTAACTGGCCATAATATAGGGAACAACTGGCAAAATGATAATATAGCATATGAAACATGTAAATGCTTATCCTTTTGTTGGTAAGGATTATGAAAAAGGATTTTTCAATAGTGGCAAGAAAGTCCTGATATTAGGACATAGCCATTATGATGCAGAAAGTGTAGATTGTCCTTGCCATCATAATTTTACCAAAGACATAGTAAATGGATTCTTGAATGGTGAAGATGAACCTTATTTTAGAGGTCTTACCTGCCAGACAGAAGCTTTGTTGAATCGAGAAATTTCGGTTGACGATAGAGTGGAGGTTTGGAATCAAGTAGCATTTTATAACTTCATCCAATTTAATATAGAGAGACCTGGTGTAAAAGAGACGGATGAACAGTTCAATGATTCTATTCCTGCCTTTAAGGAGGTTCTTGAAGAATTGAAACCTGATATTATTATTACTTGGGGGTATGGTCTTTTTGATAAACTTTATCCTCTTGGTGAAATTGATGGAGAAGAGATGTCTCTTGCAAGTGGTGAAAAAGTTTATACTCGCTGGTTTGCGACAAGTAGCAATGGCAAGGCTCTAATGATTCGTCAACATCATCCTTCTCGCTATTATTCTTGGAGCGAATGGGGTAAGGTGTTTCAAGATTTGTTTAATAATTAAAAAGTGAATGATATGAAAACATTTAATTGTTGGTTAATTTCATGCTTGGAAGTCCCTGTAACGGTTCTTGTTTTGGTATTCTTAGGGACTGGAGAAAGATATTCTGCTTATTTTCAGTCCCATGAGAAACAAGGTGGTTTTCTTTTTATACTTTCTTGTTTGCTAGCAGCCATTCCTGCTATAGCTATTGCCATTTATACTTATAAAAATTATGATGAAGTGATTTCTGCAGGTATGGCGCGTTGGACTAGCTCAACTAAACTTCTTGAAGGACGTATCAAGTATTCTTTAAACAGAATGGGAGTTTCGGGCGCTCTTTTTGCTGCATCTTTATTTATGTTCTTGCCGATTGTTGCACCTGATGTAAATTATGGCTTCTTATTTGGATACCGCCCTAATGCGAGTTCGAAAGTAGAGAAAAATTCGGAAGTTGAGACTTTAATAGAGAAAATAGATTATGATTGGCTTTGTCAGCGTAGAGTTACTGAGTCTGATTTAGAAGGAAAAAGTAAGGAAGAGTTACGTATTATGCGTAATTATATCTTTGCTCGTCATGGATATATATTTAAGAGTAAGAGCTTAAAAAAGTACTTTAAACAGTTTGATTGGTATTCTCCAAAAAGAAAGAAAATACCAAGCGATTTGAGTCAGATAGAATTAGATAATGTGAGTTTTATCAAATCATACGAAACAAAACTTTAGTAAATAAATTAATTGTATTTTCTATGAAAATGGGAGAAGATTCTAACATAGAGATCTTCTCCCATTTGTTACATATCCTCCGTTGAGAGTCCTATCAGCTTGGTCTCTTTGTATTTCCCAAAGTTACTTTTGATGCTCTCGAATTTCTCTTGGAGCAAGCGAGCATCGTATCTGCTGGCATTGCGCTTTACCTCTGCTACCAAGGCGGTGCGGTCAATGTCGTTGAGGGCGATGATATCTATCTCGTTGTTGCCTTTGCGGTCCCAGTAATGGCCTACGGCGGTAACTCGCTCTTCCTCGCTAATCTTCTGGCGGAAGTATTGTTCCAATATCAAACCGGTGTAGTCATTATAGTCTCGTTCAATGATTTCAAGCAATAGCTCGTTGCGCTCCATCTCTATCAAATTTTGGTTGGGCAAGATGAAACGAAACCAAAAGCGGAGGAAGCAATCCTCTATGCACCAACGTATATTACGACTGCCTGGTTTGCTAAACATCGGCTGGAGTTTGCTGACATAATTATAGTCCTCATCCAAGTTCTTCAGATACGTACCCGTGTTCTTGCCGATGATATTGTCTATCTGGCTTTGTACGGTCATGCCTCCAGCTATGAGTTGGAGAATGCTGAGGTAATTGGCATAATCTTTTCCAAACTCAGAGATGACCAACTCCTTGCCCTCGCTGAGGAAGGGACTGCCAATCTCTGTAACCCATCTTAGCATCGATGCTTTATTGGTGGCTCCTGCGTCCATGAGCTGGGCAATGTATTTGGCTACACCACCTGTGAGCATGTAGAGACATAGAAGGTCTTCTGATGTATAATCTGGGTTGTAATCATGCAAGATTTCTTTGATGACACTGATGCGGAAAGGTTTGAGTCTTATCTCACAGTCTTTGCGACCATAGAGCGGCTCATCGTCATTGTCAAATATCTTGTGCATCATGCTGTAGATACTGCCACAAGCTACTAAATTGACGGTGGTCTTTTCGTGATATCTATCCCATACATCCTGGATGTGGCTTGGAATGGCTGGGTTTACTTTGAGGAAGTTTTGGAACTCATCGAAGACGATGGTAAAGTGATGTTCTTTGCCATATTCCATGATTTGCTCGAAGAATTGGGCAAAAGATTCCAGTTTGCCATAGATATGAAGCCCTAAGACGGCTTCGGCTGCCTTTTGGAATTTCTCTACCAAGACATGCTCGTTGTCCTTTGAGACATAGAGGTATAGCATCTTCTGCTCTTGCTCAGTCTTGAGCAAGAGGGCTGTCTTTCCGATGCGTCTTCTGCCTATCAACATGGTGAATAGGGACTTTTGGGATGATTTCTCCCAGTTCTTACGCAAGATGTCTATCTCCTTTTCTCTATCGTAAAACTTCATAATGTAATGGCCATTAAATTAATCTGCATTAAATTAATTGCAAATGTACGATGTTTTACTCATAATTCAGTAAACGAATCTGTTTTTTTATACTTTTTTAATCGCAATTCTTATCTGCTTTCATAATTTTACCTTACCTTTGCGCCCTAATTCCACGAAGTGGGAGAAGATTAGACAAAAACATTAGGCGTTGAAAGGACGCCGTTATACAAAAACAATTATGGATAGGGTAAGGGAAGTATATAAGGTTACGATAGCGGGAAGCGTCATCAATGTGGTGCTGCTCGTACTGAAGTTTGCGGCAGGAATCCTTGGACATTCCGCCGCCATGATAGCGGATGCGATCCATTCGCTTACTGATTTTGCCACCGATGTGGTGGTGTTAGTGTTCGTTAAGTTAGGCAATAAGCCAAAGGATAAGGACCATGACTATGGACATGGCAAGTATGAGACCTTGGCTACCGCCATCATCGGCTTGTCGCTCTTCGTGGTGGGCGTGATGATATGCTATTCTGGTATCACCAAGACCTATCATGCCATCTGTGGCGAGACGCTCCAGCAGCCAGGCATGGTGGCTTTGATAGCTGCCATTGTGAGCATCGTGCTCAAGGAGTGGGCTTATCAGTTTACGGTAAGAGTAGGCAAAAAGTACCATTCCGAGGCGGTGGTGGCTAATGCTTGGCATCACAGAAGCGATGCTTTGTCGAGTATCGGAACGATGATTGGTATCGGCGGAGCCATCCTCTTGGGCGACAAGTGGGCGGTGCTCGACCCATTGGCTGCCATCACCGTGAGTGCCTTCATCATTAAGGCAGCTTGGGGACTGGTGGTGCAATCCGTGAACGAACTCACCGATGCCAGTCTACCTGATGCCGAGGAGAATGAAATTATGGCGATAGCCAATGCCGAGGAAGGTGTCTGCGAGATTCACAATCTCCGTACCCGTCGCATCGGCAATCGTATCGCCATCGAGATGCATGTGCGTATGCCGGGCGACACCTCTTTATATATAGCCCACCAGCATGCCTCTGAGATAGAATGCCGACTAAAAGAAAGGTTCGGGGCAGATACCCATGTGGGCATCCACCTCGAACCTATTAAGATAAATGGTAAGTATCAGGCACCAAAGTAGGCTATAATTGTCGGAAAGTGGCGTTTTAAAAGCTTTTTCCGACAATTATAAGGTTATATTTGTCGGAAAATGGGTTAAAAAGTGTGATTTCCGACAATTATACAAAAAGTTTTTGTTATCTTTGCCTTCAGATATTACGATTAAAAAGACATATAATATGTTGATAGGTAGAAAGAAACAGCAAGCAGAACTATTGGAGGCATATCATGCTGATGACTCTAAGTTTGTGGCATTGTATGGAAGAAGACGTGTAGGTAAGACATATTTGGTAAAAGAGACTTTTAAAGACAAGTTTACTTTTTCGCATTCAGGCCTTGCCAATGCTTCTTTGCAGGAGCAACTTTATGGTTGGCGTTCTTCTTTGGAGAATGCAGGTTTCTCTGTATCTGCAACTCCTAAGCATTGGTTGGAAGCTTTTGATATGCTCAAGGACTTGATACGTAATTCTAAAGCCAAGAAGAAAGTCATCTTTATCGACGAGATGCCTTGGATGGATACACCAAGGTCTAAGTTCGTAACTGCCTTGGAGTTCTTTTGGAATGGTTGGGCTTCCATGAGGGATGATGTATTGCTGATTGTTTGTGGTTCAGCTACATCATGGATTATCAAAAAGATATTTCGCAATCATGGAGGTTTGCACAATCGGGTGAATTATCAGATACTCTTGCAGCCATTTACCTTGCATGAATGTGAGGAGTATAGTGAGGCAAAGCATTTGGCTTTAAGTCGTTACGACCTGTTGGAGGCATATATGGTGATGGGGGGTGTGCCTTATTATTGGTCGCTGTTGGAAAAAGGTAAGAGTCTTGCCCAAAACATAGATTCTCTTTTCTTCTCGTCTCAAGGTTTGTTGCATTATGAGTTTAGGGAGTTGTACGATTCCCTTTTCCGTAATTCTGATGTCTATATAGATGTCGTGAAAGTCTTGGGTAGTAAGTTTGGTGGTATGCGCAGGGAAGAGATTGTTGCTGGGTTAGGCATAACCGATAGTGGCAACCTGTCTCGAATCTTGGAAGATTTGGAACATTGTGGCTTCATTGCTCGTACCAATGCGTATGGAGCAAAGAAGTATAATGCCATTTATCGTTTGATGGACAATTTCTCTTTGTTTTACTTGAAGTTTATGCAAGAAAACAAGAATGACGACCCTGCTTTTTGGTCACATCGTTATACATCACCGCTTCGCTATTCCTGGTGTGGATTGGCTTTCGAGCGAGTGTGCTTCCAGCACATTCCTCAAATCAAGCAAGCCTTGGGTATTTCGGGGGTGGTGACAAACACATATTCTTGGCAAGTGAAGGAGGATCCTGTATATGGGGCAGGAGCGCAGATAGATATGTTGATAGAGCGAGCCGACAATACCATCAATGTTTGTGAGATGAAGTTCTCGCAGAATGAGTTTGTGATAGACAAGGATTATGATGCTGTTCTTCGTCATAAGTTATCTCGTCTTTCTGAAACGATTTCTCGTGGTAAGGCACTTCATCTTACAATGGTTACCACTTATGGTGTGGCTCATAATGCCTATTGGAATCGGGTACAGAGTGAAGTGGTGGCAGATGATTTGTTTAAGGAATGAAGTGATTGTTTATAGTATCCTTTGGTGATAATAAATAGTTATAAAAGGAAAAAGCTTCGATGGACATCATCATCCATCGAAGCTTTTTTATGTATTTCTTGTAACCTGAGTTACCATTTGTTTCTTTACAACCCTATATTGACGCTGGCTCCAGCCATAATCCACAATTCTGGCTGCTTCACGGCTGTTAGGTCGTAGTAGCGATGGCAGGTGATATTGTCTGCCTTCACGTAGATGCTGTATTTCTTGGCATCCCACATCAACTTGCAATCCACCTTGGTATATGGATGATAGCCATTCATGCGCTGCTGCCAACGTACTGACCAAGAGGCACTCAGCTTCTTCCATATCTGATGATCCAAACCGAATACCGCCTTGTGGCGCAAGTACTCTAAGGCATAGAGCGACTTGAGGATGGTGGCATCGGTCTTGTGCTCCTGATAGATATAGGCGTAGCCCAACTTGATGCGAGTGATGAAACTGTGAGGTATCAACTCCTGCATGTAGATAGTGGCATCGAGATTATAGCCCATGTTGTTGAGTTTTCCGATGTTCATCACGTGATACTTGCAGTCTTGCTGTTCTGTCTCAGATGTCTGCACCCAGTCTATCATGTCAGTGCCGTGGGCGTAGAATCCGCTCAGAGTAGCAGAAAGACCTGTCTGGCGATAGCGAGTACCTATCTTGAAGGTGGAGTTCTTCTCTGGATTCAAGGTGATGTCACCTTGCTGCACCACATTGCTGATATATAGGTCAGTGTAAGTAGGCATGCGCAGCGCCTTGTTCCAAGATGCATAGAACTTCCAATTCTGATTAGGACGATAACTCATATCCACACCTGGGTAGAAGCGGAAGTCGTTGTCCAATCCTGTGTTTTTATTGGCAAGTACACCTGCCGATAAGGTGAATCCACCGAAGATGAAGTTGTGCTCCAACATGATGTTGGTGTTGGTGCGCTCACCCTTTCTGGTATATTGGCGGTCGCTGCCAGAGATGTTCTTATATTTGTCTTCTGATAGTTCTTCGCCAAGTGCAGTGGAGTAGATGCGCTCCTTGCTGATGTCGAAGCCTACTGCCGTCTTACCCAAGAACCAAGAGATGTTGGCATTGAGCGAACCGCCCCAGATGCTCATGTCGTGATAGTTCTCGCCAGCCTTGGCACCTTCCTGACCACGTATCAACTGATAGTGATCCTTGAAGTTATTATAATATAAGGTAGGAGTAATCTCCCAGGTATGTGCCACATCATGCAGGCTCAGATTGAGCGAAGCCATGCCGTGGTCGGTCTTCTCATACTGATTGTTGTACTTGGCACTATAGAAAGTGTTAGCACCATAACTCTGTGTGGCAATGCCCACTTGTGCCCCGATGTCGAAACGCTTGTCATAGCTAAAGTTGAATTGACCATAGCCCTGCCCCTTTTCGAAATCACTGTTTTCTGTACCTCCATCCGAACGCTTGTAACCACCACTGATGTTGTAGCTCTGCTGCCACTTACCCGTGGTGAAAGCAGTTTGCGCTCTGCCTTGTGCGCCAAAACTGCCGAATGAACCGCCCTCTACGAGAGCTGCCACATCATCATGCTGCGCCTTCTTGGTAACGATATTGATGGCACCATTGAATGCGGAAGTACCGAAAATGCGTGATGCCGCCCCTTCGAGCACTTCAATGTGGTCGATGTCGGCGAGAGCAACAGGAAAATCGGAAGCATTATGACCCGTCTGAGGATTGGAAATGTTGACACCATTCAAGAGAATGGTAATCTGGTCAAATGTTCCACCATTGATGGAGATATCCGTCTGAACACCAAAGCCACCACGCTGACGGACATCCACGCCAGTGGCTAATTTCAAAACATCATTGATAGTCTGCGCTGCCGCACGATGAATGTCATCGCAGGTAATGACAGACACAATCTTAGGTGACTGCTCTACAGTCATCGGCGCACGGGAGCCTGTTACGCTCACCGCATCTAGCTCGTAAGCCTTTCCGCCCTTGTAGAGAGTAGAGTCAGCCTTCACACCTTCAGTACTGATTCCCTCAGCCCTAGCGTGGCTCAAGGTAGCGATGCTGAGTGTGCCTACGAGCACCTCTCTGCCCAATACAGCGAAGAGCGAGTATCCCTTGTTGGAGAAACGGCTAAACTTCAAGCTGTTGCGCTTGTTGAAAATTGTTTTGTACATTAAAATTTTTATAAAATGATTAATAAAAATCGAGTCCTCGGCATTCCCTGCCGTGGACTTTCGGGTGCAAAGGTACTGCAAATCGAAGACAATACAAAATAAAATTGCGAATTTATTTTCATTTCCGTGCGTGAGGAATTTATTCAAAACCACAGGTAAAAGAACTGAAATTAAATAAATTTTATGTTTCCCATTGCGAAATGTATGTTTCGCACTGTGAAATATAACTTTTCCCTATGGTTTAACAATTTTAGTTGAAAACTATGATATATTTCTCTCGTTTTATGATGTTTTTTAAAATAAATATTGTATCTTTGTCGCTAAAAAGCTATAACAACATAAATTCGGAAAGGAAACATAAAATGGAAAAAATCGATGTGAAAAATCTCAATGATAATGTCTTCGAGACAATAGGTAAGGAATGGTTGCTCGTTTGCTCGGGCAATAAAGATAACTTTAATATGATGACTGCTTCGTGGGGATGCCTTGGCTGGTTGTGGAACAAGCCTGTGGCTGTGGTGTTCATTCGCCCAGAGCGTCATACCCACGAACTCATCGAGAAGAATGAGTATATGACCCTCTCTTTCCTTGGACATAGCGAGGAGGCTCGCAAGATATACAACTTCTGTGGCTCTAAGTCGGGGCGTGACTTTGACAAGAAAAAGGAAACCGGGTTGGTGCCGGTGGAGACGGAGAATGGTAGCATCGGATTTGAGCAGGCTCGCCTCACCTTGGAGTGCCGTAAACTCTATAAGGACACGATGACAGCGGAGAAGTTCTTGGATAAGAGTCTCTTGCAGTGGTATGGCGCCAAGGGCGGATTCCACGATGTCTATGTGGTGGAGATTACCAACGTCTACAAGCAGTAAATCGCTTACAAAAAGTAGAATATTGAAAGAAGGTATGGAAGAAAAGTCTGTTGTCTTACTTCCCTAACTTCTAATCACTAAATGTAATAACAATATGGCTCAAGAACAAACTGGAATTCGTGAACGCCAAAGAACACGACTCAAGGAGCCTGGACGCTACGTGGTGATGATGTTTAATGATGATTTCACCCCAATGGACTTTGTGGTGGAAATTCTGGAAACCGTCTTCTTCAAGTCGCGAGCGGAGGCTGAGACTATAATGCTCAAGGTGCATCATGAGGAGAAAGCTGTGGTGGGCTCTTACAGCTATGACATTGCCAAGAGCAAGGTGGAAAAAGCAATGGAGCAAGCACGCTCTCAGAAATATCCACTGAGATTGACATATATGCCTGAATAAAAAAGAAAGGAATAGAATGGACAGTATGGGATTAACCCGATATATGAGTGTCTTGATGGACGATGCAATGAAGCAAGCTCGGTTTTTTAACCATGAGTTTGTGATGCCGGAGCACATGCTCCTCTCGCTCTTGCGACAGTATGCGTTTTGTCAAGCTCTTCAAGAGGAGGGCGTGGATGCCCTGAAAATGCATGAGGATTTGGTAGGATGGCTTGCCAAGCAGGAAAGTGTGCCTACTACGGTGAAGTATATGCCAGAGCCTTCTTCTCTCTTTAAGACCATGTTTGGCACTGCTTGTGCTTTGGCAGCTGCGGCTGACAGAAGACAGGTGAACGTGCCTCATTTTGTGCAGGCGATGTTTGGTTTGCAAAACTCGATGGCAGCTTACTTGCTCTGTAAGAGCGTGGGCGACCGCCAAGGAGAGTTCCTTGCCTGTGTGGATAGTTTTTATCCTCTCGAAGGTGAGGCTGCTGAGGCTAATATGGGAATCGGAAATTTTGATGACGATGATTACGATGACGATTATGATGACGACGAGGAGGGAGGACGCAGACAGCCTCAGGATTGGCATCAACTCGTAACTTGTATTTCTGATAAGGTGAAGCAGCACAATCCGCTCATCGGTCGCGAGGAAGAGCTCGACCGCACCATCCAGGTGCTTTGCCGTGCGGAGAAAAACAATCCACTGCATATAGGTGAGCCAGGAGTGGGCAAGACAGCCTTGGTGTATGGACTTGCCAAGATAATCAATGAGAACCAAGTGCCAGAGCGATTGAAGGGAGCTCGCATCTATGGTATGGACATTGCTCAGATGCTTGCTGGCGCACAATATCGTGGTGACTTCGAGAAGCGCATCAAGATGGTGATGGAGGGAGCTACCAAAGAGGGCAATACCATCATCTATCTCGATGAGATACATAATATAATAGGTGCAGGTCGTGGCTCGGATGGTGGACCAGACGCATCAAATATGCTAAAGCAATACTTGGAGGCTGGCGATATCCGATTTATCGGCTCTACCACTTATGAGGAATATAACCGATACATCGCCCAAAGCAAGGGCATCGTGCGCAGATTCCAACAGATAGATATTAAGGAACCTTCTGAAGAGGAAGCTATCAAGATATTGGAGGGCTTGCAGTATAAGTACAATAAGTTTCATACCGTCACTTATCGCAAGGAAGCTTTGGAGTATGCCGTGCGTGCCAGTGCCAAGTATATCAGCAATCGCTGTCTGCCAGACAAGGCAATCGACTTGATAGATGAGGCTGGAGCCTATCTGGAAGTTCATCCTGCCAACCGTCAACGTTCTTATGTAACTAAGGCGATTATCCAGCATATACTTACCAAGGTATGCAAGATAGATGCCGCTGCCATGAAGGATGAGGATAATAGTGTGCTTGCCACCCTTCAGAAGCGCATCCTCGACAAGATTTATGGCCAGGACAAGGCTGTGGATAAGGTGGTTGAGGCAGTGATGATGGCGAAGGCAGGATTGGTCGATGATGACAAGCCGATGGCTTCATTGCTCTTTGTTGGACCTACGGGAGTAGGAAAGACCGAGGTGGCTCGTGTGCTTGCCAAGGAATTAGGTATAGAACTGGTACGTTTCGATATGTCGGAATATACTGAGAAGCATACCGTGGCTAAGCTCATCGGTTCGCCTGCTGGTTATGTGGGTTATGAGGATGGTGGACTCTTGACCGATGCCATCCGCAAGACACCTAACTGCGTGCTCTTGCTCGATGAGATAGAGAAGGCGCACAGCGACATCTACAACATCCTCTTGCAGGTGATGGACTATGCACGACTCACCGACAACAAAGGTCAGAAGGCTGATTTCCGCAACGTGATTCTCATCATGACTTCCAATGCTGGAGCGCAGTATGCATCTCAGGCAAGTGTTGGATTTAATGGCCATGTGAGCCGTGGCGAGGCAATGCTTGCCCAGGTGAAGAAAACCTTCAAGCCAGAGTTTATCAATCGTCTCTCTGATACAGTTGTGTTTAACGACATGGATAAGAAAATGGCGGAATTGATTCTGGAGAAGAAACTTGGACAGCTGGATGATAAGTTGGCGGCAAAGGGCGTATCTATGGATATGACTGATGCAGCACGGGAGCAACTCTTGAAGTGGGGCTTTACCAAGGAGTATGGCGCTCGTGAGATGGACCGTGTCATTGGCAATCGCCTCAAGCCTCTATTGATGAAGGCTCTGCTCTTTGGTAAGTTGAAGAAGAGCGGCAAGGCTGTCGTTGACTTTGATGGCAAGGAATTGGTATTAAATTAAGAGTTAGGAGTCTGGAGTTAGGAGTTATTTCTTGCTCTTTAACTCCTAACTCCTAACTTCTAACTTTATTAGACTATGGTTTTTCAGATAGATGAATCTTCGGATGAGATTTACTTCCCAGATCCTCATTTGGGTGACCCGGATGGATGCTTTGCGATAGGTGGCGATTTGAGCATCGACCGCTTGTTGCTCGCCTATAGCAATGGCATCTTCCCATGGTATAGCTTTCGCGACCAGAAGGACATCTTGTGGTATTGTCCGATGCAGCGTTTCGTCATCTTCCCCGAAGAAATCCATGTGAGTCACTCCATGCGAACCCTTATGAACAAGGGTAAGTATTCTGTGGGCATCAACGAGGACTTCGAGGGCGTGATACGAGGTTGCAGCAAGGCTCAAGGTCGCATCGACGAGGATGGGGCTTGGTTGGGTGAGGATATCATCAAGGCTTACACCGCCCTTCATGACCAAGGTTTTGCGGCAAGTGTGGAGGTTTGGGATGATGAGACAGGTAAGTTGGTGGGTGGACTTTATGGTGTTACCATCGGCAAGGTGTTTATTGGTGAGAGTATGTTCTCACTGGTGCCTTCTGCCTCCAAACTCGCCCTTATCTTCTTGGGTCGATTCTTGCAAGAGAATGGTGGCAAGATGATAGACTGCCAGTTGGAAACTACCCATCTCAAGTCGATGGGTGGCAAATATATCTCCTATGATGAGTATATGAAGATAATGAATGAGGAATAATCGAGGAATAATTGAAGATTAAGTATTGAATGTGTAAAAGCCTCGCAAGAACATAGCTTGTTTCTTGCGAGGCTTTTTGGATGATTGTTAGTTTTTTGTTAGAAAATTGTTAGATTTATGTTAGAAAATCATTAGAAGAGTGGTTCGCCGATACATCCGTCTGGTGCCTGAATATGCAGCATGGCGCATACGGTAGCGGCGATGTCGGTCATATAGCATGGCTTGGTGCTGGCTCCGTGCTGGATGCCCCAACCCATGAATACCAATGGGATGTGAGTGTCATAACCATTCCAAGAACCGTGGGTGGTTCCCTTCATGCCGTAGCTGTAGAAGTCTGGCTTCATGATAATCTGAACTCCACCGCTACGCTCGCGGTTGTAACCATTGATGGTTCTGAACTTCACGTCCTCAGGAATACTCTCGATAGATGTCTTCTCCATGTCGAAGGCATAGTGTACTTCCTTGTCTTTCTTCAATCGGTTGGCAACATCCTGCTTGATGGCAGCGTAGTCAAGACCAAGCGAATCTATCTTCTGGGTGTCGAAGAATACCTGATAATTGCTTACCCATGTCACGAGCTTGCCTGCAGATGGGTATTTGGCTTGCAACATCTCGTTGAGATATTTCTGTGCAGCCTTACTGTCCCAGTTGCCGGCAGGAATGCGGCGGTCTTGCAAGAACTTGGCATTGTTCATGCCGCCATGGTCGGCGCTGAGGAATACGACATAGTTGCCTTTGCCTACCTTCTGGTCCAGATAGTTGAAGAAATCAGCGAAGTCCTTGTCCAAGCGGAGGTAAGTGTCTTCAATCTCCACAGCGTTAGGACCTACCTGGTGTCCGATGACATCGGTGCAAGAGCAACTTACGGCAAGGAAGTCGGTCTCGTTGCCTCCACCGAGGTTTTCTCCAGCTACGGCAGCCTTCGCCATCTCCAAGGTATAGCTGTTGCCGAAAGGAGTGCTGCGCAAGATGTCGTAACCATATTTCTTGCTCAAGGTAGGGAGGTCGAGAGGCAAGGTGGCTTTCACACCTGGTCTTACACCCTCCTCATACTCATTCTCATCGGCAGTGCTCTGCTTGTAAGTATCGATAGGATAGAGGGTGTTCCATTTCTCTGAGAGATATTTCTTAGGCAGATTCTGCTTGTTGAAGTTGTTCACCCATGTAGGCAATTTGTCCATATAGAAACTGCTGGTGATAAACTTGCCTGCCTCTGGATCGAACCAGTAAGCACCGTTGGCATGATGACCAGCAGGCAAGATGGCTGCACGATCTTTGATGGCAACGCCAATCACCTTGCTGCGGTCGTTGGTAGCGAGGCGAAGTTCGTCGCCGATGGTAGTACACCACATATTGCGAGGTGATTCCAGTCCTGCCTTGCCATTAGAGCCAACAGGCTTCACGGTATTGTCTTCGGTGCAGTATGTCTTCTTGCCATCCTTCATAAAGTTGTTGCCGGCGATGCCGTGGATGGAAGGCACGGAACCAGTATAGATAGAGGTATGACCGATGGCAGTAACTGATGGGATGTAAGGGATGCGGCAGTTCTCATAACTGAATCCCTCATTCTGCAATCTCTTGAATCCTCCGTCGCAGTAGTGTTCCTGATAGCGATAGAGATAATCCCAGCGCATCTGGTCAACGACCAATCCCACAACGAGCTTAGGACGAGCAGGTTGTGCCTGTGCGATGCCGCAGAAGGCGCAAAGCACAAAGATAAGTTTAAAGAATTTGTTCATAATCTTCTTTTCCTTGATATATTGTAACATGTTTTAATTTCGCTTGCAAAGGTACGATTAATTTGTTACAAAACCATAAAAAGGAGGTTAAAAAGTTATTCTCTTTATCTTACGTCCCCTTTATTTGCTATCTTTGCAACACGTTTGTAAATTTATAGAGTCTTCCGCACCATGCGGAAGACTCTAAAAGCTAAATAGTTTAGTTATGAAGAATAGATTTTTGATGCTTTTGGTTTGTGGGCTGATGACTTTGACGGCTTTAGCTCACGAAATAACGATTAAGGGACATGTTGTGGCAGAGAATGGTGGAAGTATAGAGTATGCCAGCATTCACGTGGATAGTCTTTATGCAGTATCTGATAAGGAGGGCAACTTCTCTTTGAACGTTCCAGATAATATGAAGGCAGACCTTGTGGTCAATCATATCAGTTACGAATCTTATGTATTGAAAAGCTCGCTTTGGCATAAAAACAGTAACTTGAATGTTACTTTGAAAGAGAAGGTGAATGATTTGGCGGATGTACCTATCGTATCTGGTAAAAGGCAGAAAAGTATCGTTGACAAAGGAATGAGAGCACCAGGAGATGTCACTTTCCACAATATAAAGAATACGACATACGAAATTGGTCCTCTGTTTACTCCTAAAAAGAACTTTTTTGTGGGGAGTGCCCAGCTGAGAGTCCAAAAAAGCACTTTTACTTCTTGTACGGTTCGTCTTATTATTTATGAGGTAAAGGGCAACCAGTTTGTACCCATTCAACATCGTCCTCTTTATCTCCATTTATCCCAAGTGTCAGATAAGCGTGATTTCTCCTTTATGCCAGAAGAACCTATCGAGTTGTTACGCTCCCATAAGTATTATGTAGGTATAGCTGTAATGTCCAGCAATGGAGTTGGTGAAATCCATTTCCCTGCCTACCTCCGTAAGGGATGTGTGAGAAATTTGTGTACAGACAAAAAGAAAAAGTTGCTTGCAACGCTTGGTGTATCTCTCTTGGGAGTTCAGGCAAAGTAAAAGGGGGGATGCCATCGTTTTTTGTATGGCACCCCTATTGAATTACATAACGAGACTGTTTGGATTTATCAGAAAGTCAATCAATCCCATGGTAAGTATTCCATTTTCATCTCGCCAAGGTTTGATGTCGTCTTTTACGATGATTATCTTCTTGAATGAATCGTTGATTTTTAGCAAAGATGCCATTTCTTGCTGACGTTTTTGTTCATCAGGAAGAGTCAGGGCAGACTGGATATAATATCTTTGGTTACCCTCGTTAACCACGAAGTCAACCTCCAGCTGCTTACGTTGCCATTTTCCATTTTGGTCAACGAAGCGTTGTTCCATCATGCCAACATCCACCTTGCAACCTCGGCGGCGCAATTCATTGTATATGATATTCTCCATGATATGGGTTTCTTCTTGCTGGCGCAGCCCCAATATGGCATTTCTTATACCGAGATCAGAGAAATAGAACTTGGATAGATTGCCAATGTATTTCTTGCCCTTTATATCATATCTGATGGCTTTTTCAATGAGAAAGGCGTCTTGCATATAGCTTAGGTAGCGATCGATGGTAACAGAACTGATACCTACCTTTTTCACACTCTTGAATGTATTGGAGAGCTTGGCTGGGTTGGTTGGTGCTCCGATGCCGGACGCAATAATTTTTACGAGTTCCTCAAATTCAGCCTTGTTCTTGATTTTATGACGTTCAAGAATATCTATCAGATATACGCTCTCGAAGAGATTTGTCAGGTAGTCCAGTTTCTTTTTCTCCGTGTCCAGTGCCAGTATGTGTGGAAGACCACCATAGGTATAATAGTTTTTCCATGCTTCGATTGGCGTTTGTCCAGTGCCTTCGCAGTATTCTGAGAGGGAGAGCGGATATAGGTGTATCTCGTCTCCACGACCTCGAAATTCTGTAATAATATCACTTGACAGAAACTTGGAGTTACTGCCTGTTACATAGACATCGGCATTGTCTATGCGGAGCAAGCTATTGAGCACTTCCTCAAATCTGGGTACCAGTTGTACCTCATCGAGCAAGATGTAATACAAGTCATTATCTGCCATTTTGGCTTTGATATGTCTGTATAGCGTTAATGGCTCTCGAAGTTCCGTGTTTTCGATGTCATCGAGTGCTATTTGTATGATATGGTCTTCGAGGATGCCATTTGCTATCAGGTATTGCTTGAATAATGTAAATAGAAGATACGACTTTCCACAACGTCTGATGCCCGTTACAATCTTTATCAACCCATTTTGCTTTCCGTCTATGAGTTGTTGCAAATAGAAGTTTCTTTTAATCTGCATATTTTTTACTTTGCGAAGATTTTTTGGCAATATTGCCACTTTTTCTCTGCAAAGATACGCTTTTTTCTTGAAAACAAATGATTCTGCGAAGATTTTTTGGCAATATTGCCACTTTTTCTCTGTCGATGGAACCTGTATCAAAGGCTTGGATTCACTTTCTCTTGAAACTTATCATAACTATGTGATGAGATTCAATCCTTCATTTCCTTATGTGGATTTACCTATGGATCAGTTTTGTGAGAAGGTTGGTATCTGTACCGCAAAAGGAGAACTGACTTTTGGCGGTATGCTCATGTTTGGAGGAAGAGATGTTGTGCAAGCTCATATTGGCAATTTTTGGATAGACTATTTGGAAATACCAGGTGTTAGTTATACTGATGCAAAGATACTATCTAAGTGAAAAGGGGTTGAAGTTAGTAAAGTGAGAGCAAATAATTAGATGTTTTCGTAGAATAAAAAAGCGACTTGCGCTGGAAAGCGTAAGTCGCTGATAATGAACGTGGACCAGCTAGGGCTTGAACCTAGGACCTCCAGATTATGAGTCTGTTGCTCTAACCAACTGAGCTACAAGTCCGAGAATTTTCTTCAAATTCGGATGCAAAGATAATAGCTTTTTTGCAAATAACCAAATATTTTGAGCAAAAACTGATGATGAAGAGTGAAAATAGGTGGAGAAAGATGGCTTAATATGCCTATTTTCATATAAATTAATAGGTATGACGATGGATAAGTCAGAAAAATGACGTATCTTTGCACCCAATATGTGCGCACGTATGTGTACAGAAATTAAAATGAAGAATATTTCTTTTTTGAAATGGACATAGACAAAAACAAGAGATTCGGCTTGACCGACGAACAAGTAAAACAGAGTAGGGAACAGCATGGACGCAACGTCCTCACCCCTCCTCATCGTACCTCATTATGGAAATTGTATTTGGATAAGTATCGTGATCCGATTATCCAAATACTTCTTGTGGCGGCTTTCGTATCGCTCATCCTCGCCTTTATCGAAAAGAACTTTATGGAGACCATCGGCATCTTTGTCGCTGTATTCCTTGCTACGACTGTGGGCTTTTATTTCGAGCGAGATGCTGCCAAGAAATTCAATGTGCTTACTGCCTTGAGCGAGGAGCAACCTGTGAAGGTGCGCCGTAATGGCAAGGTGATGCAGATTCCTCGCTACGACATCGTGGTAGGTGATGTGGTTCTCATCGAAGTGGGCGATGAAGTGCCTGCTGATGGCGAACTCCTCGTTTGCAATGACTTGCAAATCAATGAATCTACTTTGACTGGAGAACCTGTCACCGAGAAAAACTTAGAAGGTGGTGGCGATGGTGCTTATCCTCGCAATGTGGTGCTCCGCTCTACGATGGTGATGAATGGTAGGGGAGAATACAAGGTTACTGCCGTGGGTGATGTTACTGAGATTGGTAAAGTGGCGCAGAAATCCACAGAGCAGACTTCTGTAAAAACTCCACTCTATGTACAGCTTGATAAACTCGCTTCCTTGATTTCCAAGGTGGGCAGCGTGGTATCCGTGGCAGCCTTTGTCATCTTCCTTGTTCACGACATCCTCACCAATCCTGCATGGGGCGGCAAGGATTATTTCTACTTGGCAGAAATCGTTTTGAATTATTTCATGATGGCGGTTACGCTCATCGTGATGGCTGTGCCAGAGGGATTGCCAATGGCAGTAACCCTCTCTTTGGCACTCAACATGCGCCGTATGCTCAAGTCTAATAACCTTGTAAGAAAGCTCCATGCTTGTGAGACAATGGGAGCCGTCACCGTGATTTGTACTGATAAGACGGGTACGCTCACACAGAATCAGATGCAGGTAGATGAACTCTTGCCTAAGGATAACAATCAGCAGTTGCTCGATATAGCAATCGCTATTAATTCCACGGCTGAACTGGATGATGACAAGGCTATCGGTAACCCTACGGAGTCGGCACTCTTGCTATGGCTGAAGTCGCAACATAAAGATTATAAGGACATTCGCCAACAGGCAAAGGTACTGAAGCAACAACCTTTCTCTACAGAGAAGAAATACATGGCAACCATTGCTGAGGTGGATGGCGCAAAGTACCTTCTTATAAAAGGTGCGCCAGAAATCGTGCTCTCTCTCTGCGAGATGGAGGAAAGATACCGTAATCAAGCTCTTCGTGAGTTGGATGAATGGCAGCACAAGGCGATGAGAACCTTGGCTTTCGCTTATAAGAAGATAGGGGAAGACGAGCATATTTCGAATGCTAATGACACTGCCGATGCCAAGGTTTCTGCTGTCAAGGCAATACCTTCTGTGGAACAATACCTTTCTGATAAAAACTTCACCCTCCAGGCTCTCGTTGCCATTAACGACCCTATCCGCAAGGACGTGCCAGCTGCCGTCAAGGAGTGCCGTCATGCAGGAATCGAGGTAAAGGTTGTAACGGGTGATACCGCAGCTACCGCCTTGGAGATTGGCAAGCAGATAGGTGTCTTCGAGGATGAGACTGAGAATATTGGTGCCGATGGCGATATGACATCACTCGACCAACAAATGATTACGGGCGAACAATGGGAGGCTCTCTCCGATGAGGAAGCATATCAACGTGCCAAGGACATCCGAGTGATGAGCCGTGCTCGTCCTACAGACAAACAGCGCCTCGTTGCCATGCTCCAGAAGCGTGGCGAGGTGGTAGCCGTTACGGGCGATGGTACCAACGATGCGCCAGCCCTCCACTATGCCCACGTTGGATTGTCGTTAGGTTCGGGTACGTCTGTGGCTAAGGAGGCTTCAGACATGACCTTGCTCGATGATTCCTTCAAGAGTATCGCCAATGCCGTGATGTGGGGGCGTTCGCTCTATCGCAACTTGCAGCGATTCCTCTTCTTCCAGTTGGTGGTCAACGTAGCTGCGTTGCTTCTCGTATTAGGTGGTTCCATCATCGGCACCGAGATGCCGCTCACGGTGACTCAGATACTCTGGGTCAACCTCATCATGGATACCTTTGCCGCTCTTGCCCTCGCCTCGTTACCTCCATCGCATGAGGTGATGAATGAGAAGCCTCGCAAGGCAACTGACTTCATTATTAATAAAAGTATGGGCTTTGGCATTCTCTTTTGCGGAATAGTCTTCTTCGTAGTGATGTTCGCTATGCTCATTTATTGTGAGCGAAGAGGATTGGGAGGTGTAGATGTCCATGAGTTGACCATCTTCTTCACGACCTTTGTGATGATACAGTTCTGGAATCTCTTTAATGCCAAGTCATTGGGTAGCAGTCGCACCGCCTTCCGTCATTTCTTGAAAGACAAGGGCATGATTTTGGTGCTCGCCTTGATATTGGTGGGACAGTGGGTCATCGTAACCTTTGGTGGCGAGATGTTCCGTACCGTGCCTTTGTCATTTACAGAATGGCTGATTGTCATAGCAGGAACATCCATTGTACTTTGGGTAGGGGAGATCTACAGAGCGTTCAAGCGAATGCTGGCACGTAAGTGAAGAATGAAGAGAGAAGAATTCAAATGCTTTTTGAATAATCATGAAGACGATATATTATAATAACACAGAAGCTCTTGCTGAGCCGTGTGTGGCAACCATCGGTTTCTTTGATGGCGTGCATCGCGGGCATCAGTTTTTGATACGGCATCTGGTGGAGACGGCTCGACGGGATGGCATGCCAGCAGTGGTCATTACCTTTGACGAGCATCCTCGCAAGGTGTTGCAGAGTGATTATCAACCAGAGATGCTGAGCACATTGGACTCTAAGCTGCTCCTGCTCTCCAAAACGGAGGTGGATGATGTGGTGGTATTGCACTTCACTCGTGAGATGGCCTCTATGTCGGCAAAAGAGTTTATGCAGCAGGTGCTCCATGACCATCTGCATGTCAAAAAACTTTTCATCGGATATGACCATCGCTTCGGTCATAACCGTGAGGAGACATTCGACGACTACGTGAGCTATGGCGAGAAGATGGGCATTGAGGTGATTAGAAATCAGGCGTATTCCATGAATGAAATCAACATCTCCTCTTCTGTGATTCGCTCTTTCTTGAAAGAGGGTGAGGTCGTCTTGGCAAATCAAGCCTTAGGTTATCCTTATACCATCATCGGGAAAGTAGTGAGTGGTTATCATGAGGGGCGCAAGTTGGGTTTCCCTACTGCCAATCTCGACATCTCGCATTTTGGTCAGCTGATACCTTCTCCTGGTGTCTATGCCGTCAAGGTACGTATGGAGAATACTGTGGTATGGATGCGAGGTATGATGAACATAGGTACTCGTCCTACCTTTGATGGCAAGCGCATAACGCTCGAAACCAATATCTTTAATTTTGATGGTGACATCTATGACCAACTCTTGTTGGTGAGCTTTGTTAAGCGCATCCGTGGCGAGCGGAAGTTTGATTCGCCGTTGGAGTTGAGGGAGCAGTTGAAGGAAGACGAACAAACCATCATGGATATATTTGATGAAGAAATGGATCAATAAAGCCAAGGTATTTGGCGAAGAAATAATAGTAGAAGATTATGGCAAAGATTAGTTTGAAAAAAGGAATATGGGATGTCGTGTCGTTTATCATCCTGTTTGCGGTAGTTCAATTTATTGTGATGTATGCTGGTGCTGGCATCTGGGCAGCTGTGAAGGGCGAGGGCTATCAAGCCACGATTCAGGCGGTGTCTACAGGCAGCAATGCCATCTTACTGGCACTTACCTCCGTGTTTGGCAGCATCATCACGCTGGTGCTCTTCCTCCGCACCAAGTGGACACCAATAACCCGCGACTATCTCCTCTCCAAGCCTTGGGGACAGCTCATCTGGGTAGCCTTGTTCACCCTTGGCATCATCATACCGCTCACTTTCCTCTTCGATCTGTTGGGCATTGAGATGGACGATAGTGTCAGCCAACTCTTCGATGGTCTGCTGAAGGAGCCTTGGGGCTATGTGGCTGTGGGCATTTTGGCACCTTTGACCGAGGAAGTTGTGTTCCGTGGAGCCATTCTCCGCACCCTGCTGGATATGGTGAGCAAGAAGAACCACTGGGTGGCAATCATGATTTCCGCAGCCCTCTTCGGAGCCGTGCATGGCAATGCGGCACAGTTTGTCAATGCCCTCTTGATGGGCTTGATACTGGGTTGGATGTATTATCGCACCAAGAGTTTGGTGCCTGGCATCTTGATGCACTGGGTCAACAATACTGTGGCTTACGTTTTGGCGAATATCGTGCCACAGAGCAACGGCAAGCTCATCGATCTTTTTGGGGGCGATGAGAAAACGGTATATTATGCCGTGGGCTTCTCGCTCTGCATCATGATACCAAGCTTTATTCAACTGGTGCTGAGGCTTCAAAAAGCAAAGGCTGTTTCCTGATAGGGAGCAGCTTTTTTGATTCTATTTTATCTAAATAATGGAAATACAATGAAAATAAAGGAAAGCGATATCTCAGGAGAGAAGAGATAGGAGACTTGTGCGGATGGACTGGTGTTAAATTAGGCTATTTGCACCATAAATGTTTGTAAATGTTCATTAATTACTGATTTTTGCTCCTGTAATGCAGAAATAATCACTACCTTTGTTGCCGCAATTAGTTAATTGATAGAAACAACAACAAACTTAATAAATTTAATAATGGAAAAGAAACTATTAACTTGCTGTTTGCTTGTGACAGCTATGTCATTAGGTGGACCATCGGACGTAGCTGCAAAGAAAACGATAAAAAATCAAACATTTGCAGGTTATCTCTTCGCTTATTTCGAAGGTAGTGGTAACAAGCAGGAGCATCTTCGCTTCGCCATCAGTGAGGATGCCAAGAACTGGTATGCGCTGAATGAAAATCAGCCAGTGATAGCCAGTGACAGCATCAGCACCAGTGGTGGAATCCGTGACCCACATATCCTTCGTGGTGAGGATGGATGTTACTATATTGTAGCCACCGACATGAACGTGAAGAAGAATGGATGGAAGGACAATCCTGGCATCGTCTTGATGAAATCGAAGGACTTGGTGAATTGGACGCACTCCAAGATCGTGCTCAAAAAAGACTATGCTGAGCATTTCAGCGATGCCTATTGGGTATGGGCTCCTCAGACCATCTACGACCGCAAGGCGAAGAAGTATATGATCTACTTCACCCTTCAGCGTACGGGCGATGGCAGAAAGAGCTTGATTACCTACTATGCTTACGCGAACAAGGACTTCACGGGCTTCGAGAGTGAGCCGAAGGTCTTGTTTAATGCCAAGTATGGTAGCATCGACAATGACATCATCGAGCGCAATGGTGTATATCACCTTTATTATAAAGGTAATACCAAAAACGCCGAGGGCAAGGAGATACAGAATGGCATCCAGCAAGCTACTGCCAAGAGCCTGAAGGGACCTTGGAAAGAAGACTTCAAGTATATTGATGCCTACGCCAATGATAAAACTGTTGTGGAAGGTTCGGGTGTCTTTAAGCTAAATGATCGTGATGAGTATATCTTGATGTACGACCTATATGGTGCTGGTCGCTATGAGTATCAGACCTCCAAAGACCTGAATACATTCAGCACCAAGCCAGAATCATTCCGCAAGGACTTCTTCCCACGTCATGGCACGGTATGCTCCATCACCAGTGACGAGATGGAGCGCTTGCAGCAAAAGTGGGGGTATGTCTTGAAGCACGACTTTACTGCCAAGGGCAATCCACTCTTCTCTCATATCCATACCGCCGACCCAGCCGTCTTGGTGGATAAGGATACTTTGTGGCTTTTCGCAGGGCATGATGCCAATGGCAATCATCCAAGTTACGAGATGCACGACTGGAAGGTGTTCTCTACTACCGACCTTAAGCATTGGACGCAATATTCTACACCTTTGATGGTCTCCGACTTCAAGTGGGCGAAGAGTAAGCAGGCATACGCAGGGCATGTGGTGGAGCGCAATGGCAAGTACTATTGGTATGTTTCTACCAACTGGTGCGGCATCGGTGTGGCTGTGAGCGACAAAATTACAGGGCCTTATAAGGATGCCTTGGGCAAACCGCTGCTTACCAACAAGGATTGTTTCGACTCCAAGCATAGTTGGGCTTGCATCGACCCAGCCATCTTCATCGATGATGACAATACACCTTATATTATATGGGGCAATGGACAGTGCTATATCGCCAAGCTGAAGGACAACATGGTGGAGATAGATGGTGACATCAAGCGCATTGATGTAGGCACCGAGTTTCCTTTCACCGAGGCTCCATGGGTACACAAATACAATGGCAAGTATTATCTGAGTTATGCCTCCGGCTGGCCTGAGAAGATAGTCTACGCCATGGCAGACGACATCATGGGCAAGTGGACGGCAAAGGGCATCATCATCGAGATTGCGGGCAACAGCAACACCACGCATCCAGCCATCGTCAATTACAACGACCAGTGGCTCTTCTTCTCTCATAATGGTGCACTGAGTGATGGAGGCAGTTACAAGCGCAGCGTCATCGTGGAGCCTATGGCTTACAATGCAGACGGTACGATTCGTCCTATCGCTCCAACCGCCAAGGGTGCTGTGGCACAGGGCAATCCGATCTTACCAGGTTTCCATGCAGACCCTGAGATTCTGTACTCCAACAAGACAGGCAAGTACTATATCTATTCCACCACGGATGGAAAACCGGGATGGGGTGGCTATAAGTATTATGTCTATTCTTCTTCCGACCTAAAGGACTGGAAGAACGAGGGAGTGACACTCGATGCCAAGAGCGACCAAATCAGTTGGGCGAACGGTAACCTTTGGGCTCCTGCAGCCATCGAGGTAAAGCAGAAGAATGGCAGTTACAAGTATTACCTCTATTTCAGTGCCCGTCCTAACGACAATGGCAGAAAGCAGATGGGTGTGGCTGTGTCAGACTCTCCTACAGGTCCATTTGTTGACCTTGGTCAGCCTCTCTTAGCAAAGAATCATCCTGGTTGCAAGGGACAACTCATCGACGTGGATGTATTCATGGACCCAGTGTCAAAGAAGCCATATCTCTATTGGGGCAATAGTTTTATGGCAGGAGCGGAATTGGAATCAAACATGACAAAGATTAAGGATGAAACTGTAACGGTAATGACTCCTAAAGGTGGAAGTCTGAAGGATTATGCTTATCGTGAGGCTCCATACGTGTTCTATCGCAACGGTTTGTATTATTTCATGTGGTCGGTGGATGATACAGGTTCTGCCAACTATCATGTGGCATACGGCACATCCAAGAGTCCGCTTGGTCCTATCGAGGTGGCCAAAGACCCGATAGTCTTGATTCAGGACCCTCAGCATGAAATCTATGGCACAGCCCATAACTCTGTGATTCAGAAGCCAGGCACGGATGAGTGGTATATCGTATATCACCGCATCAACAAGGATTACCTTCGTTTCCAGCCGGGTGTGCATCGTGAGGTGTGCATCGACAAGATGGAGTTCAATGCTGATGGCACCATCAAGCGAGTAGTGCCTACGGATGGGATGGAATGACGAATGGTATCAAGAGATAAAGCGTTTGATGGAATATTAATAAAGAGAGGATACGCCTAAACCTTTGGTGTATCCTCTCTTTGCTTATTATATAAAATGTGATGCTACCAACATTATTTGAAAGTAACGTTATCCACGTGGTCATTCACGTAGATGTTTGCCATGTCGGCTGTCTTATACCATCTTGGTTTGCCAGGCATGTCATCCGAGATGAGCTTGCCGTTGATAGTAAGGTTCTCGAAGCTGATGTTCTTCACCTTGCGGCTTTGGTCATAACCTGCAATGATGCCCATGTTAGGTTGTTCACCTATATAAGCAATGTTGCGCAGGGTGATGTCCTCGATGCCTCTGCCTGGTGCGGAGCAATACTTCTTGTTGAAGCAAACACGCATGTTGAAGAGCATGCCCTTGCGAATGTTCTCAATGTTGAAGTTTTGGAAGGTAATTCCCTTTACCAAGATGTTGTCGCCATTGTTGATGCCGATGCAACCTTGGTAGTCCACTTGATATTCCGCATGTTCCAAGATGTCGATGCCGTCATAGAGCACGTTGGTGATGTCCTCGTTCTCTGGCGTCTCGCTGTGCAAACCGATCATGATAGGGTGAGCCACGTCTGCCCAATACACGCAATCCTTGATGGTGATGTTCTTGCAACCGCCATGATAATTCTTGCGTGTGCAATAGATGGTGGAGCAGTCGTCGCTGGTGCGAGCGAAGAGCTGCTCTTGATGGATGTTGTTGCTGGCGAAGATGTTGAATCCATCGCCCCAGCCATACCAACTCATCACCTTGGCGTTCTTCACGGTTACGGAGTCGCTGCCTCCGATAGGGAGCTGGGTGGTGAGTGGGCCGTCGATATAGACGTTCTTGGAGTATCTCACCATGATGCCCTCATGATGGCCAGGCATCACAATGCCACGACCCAGAATCTTGACATCCTTGGAACCATAGGTGGAAATCCATCCCTTGATGACGGCTCCTGGGTCGATGTAAACGGTCTTGCCTGATGCGATGTGGATGGAATCACCCTTGAAGTCGTGGATGCCCGGACCGAAATACATCAGGTCTTTCTTCTTTACCTTAGGTTTGTCTAATACGTTGTCTGCGAAGATTTGGAGATTTTGGTAGATGTTGCCGTTTACCTCCACGGAAAGGTAGCGAGGGCGGTCGAGAGAGAATGTTAGCGTGTTGCCCTCTTGCGCTGCCTTGATTCCGTAGGAGTTCGGTCTGATTTTGTAACTTTTGATATCCTGAGCAATGCTCTTTACCTGAATTTCAACTTTACCTTCGAATTCAAACTTAGCCACAGAGGTGATTTCTGCGTTGTGCTTGGTGTTTGCCACGCGATCCACCTTGAAGGCGTAAGTGTCTATGTCTTTCCATTCACCACCATTGATGCGAGCCTTCACTTCGAAGTCATGTTTGAGTTCGATGCCTGCAGGTGCCTTGGCTACTACGAGGCGGTTTTTAGCCGCCATGGAAAGTGTGATGAGGCATAAAGCCAATGTTGTCAGTATTCTGTTCATGTTGTTATAATGCTTTTATGATGTTGTTTAAACGTGATTTGATTATATTACGAATCATCTTGCAGATATACTGATGCAAAGTTATAAAATATAATGTTTTTCTTTCGTTAAATTTGGAGAATTCGTATTAAAAGGGTCACTTTGCACCATCTAAACTCGTATATCGGCAGGGCAAACTATACCGACTTGGCTCCTGGCACTTATAAGCTGGAGGTTTTATTCGGCTGGTCTCGACAAGGTATGGAGCAAGCAGTCGGCTACAACTATATCCTTTCTCTGTTAATTTTCTGAAAAGGCAATCCTGTCTCTCAATAATTATTCGTATATTTGTGGTTGAATTAATACGATAAGGCAATGAAAACAGAGAAACAACAGCAGATGGCAGCCGCAACCTTTGCCAAGAAATGGGGGGCAAAGGTTACGAAAAAGGTGAGAGCCAGACCTTTTGGATAGAGCTTCTTACCGAGATATTTGGTGTGGAAAGCCCTTCCACGTTCATTCGTTTTGAGCAACAAGCACAGCTCGACCATACCTCATTTATTGATGGCATCATACCATCTACTCATGTCTTGATAGAGCAAAAGTCATTGGGCAAGGACTTGCGTCAAGCCATCAAGCAGAGCGATGGTACAGTGCTTACACCATTTCAACAAGCACAGCGATACAGTGCCGTATTGCCTTATTCCGATCGACCACGCTGGATTGTCACCTGCAACTTTGCTGAGTTTGATGTCTATGATATGGAAAACCCGAAGGGTGAACCATCACGCATCCTCCTCAAAGACTTAGGCAAGGAGTTTTATCGTCTCCAGTTCCTTGTGGAGCAGCAAGGCATTCACCTTCAGCGAGAGATGGAAGTATCGATGAAGGCTGGCGAGATAGTGGGAAAGCTCTATGATGCCTTTGTAACCCAATATGATGCTGCCGACCCAGAATCCCTGCGCTACCTGAATATATTATGTGTGCGTTTGGTGTTCTGTCTTTATGCCGAGGATGCTTGCATCTTTGGCAAGCGTGACCAGTTCCATGATTACCTCGCCCATTTCTCTACTGAGGATATGCGCATGGCTCTTGTGCAGCTCTTCGATACCCTCAATACCCCTACAGAGAAGCGAAGCAAGTATCTCAAGCCAGAGCTTGCTGCCTTCCCTTATACTAATGGCGGTCTCTTTGCCGACTATATCGACATTCCGCAGTTTACCGATGAACTGCGAGATACCCTCTTGCAACATGCTTCGCTCGATTTCGATTGGAGCGAGATTTCCCCTACCATCTTTGGCGGTGTATTCGAGAGTACCCTCAATCCAGAGACTCGCCGTTCGGGAGGTATGCACTATACTTCCATCGAGAATATCCACAAGGTGATAGACCCTTTGTTTTTGAACGACCTTCAAACGGTGTTCGAAGACTGTTTGGAGGAGAAAAACATCAAGAAACGTATGCTTCGCCTACATGAGTTGCAAGACAAAATGGCTTCTCTTCGCTTCTTCGACCCAGCTTGTGGCTCAGGCAACTTCCTCACAGAGACTTATCTCTCCCTTCGTCGCTTGGAAAATGAGATTATCAAGCAGATATATAGCATTGAGCAGCTCAATGCCTTCGAGAATCCCATCAAGGTGAATATCCATCAGTTTTATGGAATAGAAATCAACGACTTTGCCGTCACCGTAGCCACAACCGCATTTTGGATTAGCGAGGCGCAGATGATGGCGGAAACGGAACGCATCATCAAGCACGACATCGACTTCCTGCCCCTAAAGAGCTATGCCAACATCCACGAGGGAAATTCTTTGAGGATTGATTGGGAGGAGGTATGTCCGAAGGAGGAGTTAGATTACATCATTGGCAATCCACCGTTTGTGGGCTATTCATTGCAAAGCAAGGAGCAGAAAGAAGACTTGCTTCATATCTTTGTGGATGAAAAAGGAAAGCCTTTCAAGACGGCGGGCAAGATAGATTATGTGGCTGCTTGGTATTACAAGGCAGCCCAAATGATGCAAGGTACTCATATCCGTTCAGCTCTTGTTTCTACCAATTCTATTACGCAAGGTGAGCAGGTGGCAGCGATATGGAAACCTCTCAAATACCTCTTTGGCATCCATATCGACTTTGCCTATCGCACGTTCCGATGGGATAGTGAGGCAAGTTTGAAGGCTCATGTGCATTGTGTGATAGTAGGCTTCTCTGTGATGCCAAGCGATAAGCCAAGGCTGTTGTTTGATAACGGACAGGTGATAGAGGCTAAGAATATCAATGGTTATTTGATAGATGCGCCAGATATATTCGTGGAGAGTAGAAAAAGTGCTTTGGGTAACGTTCCTGTTATAACGACTGGTAACCGCCCTGCCGATGGCGGACATTTAATAATAGAACAGGAAGATTATGAGGATTTTATAGCAAAGGAACCTATGGCGAAACCTTATATCAAGCAGTTGTTAGGTTCGGCAGAGTTTATAAACAACAAAAAGCGATGGTGTTTATGGTTAGTTGGTATTTCTCCTCATATTCTTAGGGGTTTACCTATGGTTATGAAACGAATAGAGCAATGTAAGAACGAAAGATTGAATTCTCCTGATGCTGGGAGGAGAAAACTTGCAGACACTCCTGCGTTATTTAGGGAACTTCAAAACCCTGATGACTATGTTGCTGTTCCTAAAGTTTCGTCAGAAAGAAGAAAATATGTACCAATGGGATTCTTGCATAGTGATATTATACCAACCGATTTGTTGTTTATCATCCCTTCTGCCACTCTCTACCATTTCGGCATCTTGGAGAGCAATGTCCACATGGCATGGATGCGAGCGGTATGTGGTCGCTTGAAGAGTGATTACCGTTACAGCAAGGACGTGGTGTATAACAACTTCCCTTGGCCATCGCCTACCGCCGAGCAGCAAGCTAAGATAGAGCAGACTGCCCAAGCCATCCTGGATGCTCGCAAGCTCTACCCCGACTCCTCCCTTGCCGACCTCTACGACCCTACGCTCATGCCGAAGGAACTCTTACTGGCGCATCGCCAAAATGACCGTGCCGTGATGACAGCCTATGGTTTCTCCACCAAGATGACGGAGAGCGAGTGCGTGGCAGAGTTGTTCAAGCGATATGCGGAGCTGGTGAAATAATAATATGTACGAAAAAAGAGAGGCATAGCCCCTTATAACTATACCTCTCTTTGTCGTATTTGTAGATGATTGTAATGACACGTCACTACATAGGTTCATAGTCCTCTAATTCATCCACGATATTCATTAGAGGCTTTCCTTCAATCATGAAATGCTCCAAGACATCGTTTCCGTTTTTGAACTTTTGGCTCATTGCGCAAAAGCTGCTGTCCGATAGCCATACGCAATCATCATCCACCATGAAGTAATAGGACTTGCCATGGTATTTCACCATGAGATCATATCCCAATACGGCAAAGTCGTAGAATAGACATTCTTGTGCGGGTGTCTCGTAGCCATGATACATATTGCCGTTTTTAGGAGTCCCCTTGGGTGGATATTTCCCATTATAAGGGTAGCCTGCCAAATCATATAAAATGTAAGATTTATCCATATTCTTAAATATAAGATTTAATTTTATTCAACAAATGCTTCATCGCCTCAGTTATAGGATGAGGTGGTAAAGGGTGTCCATTTTCCCACTTGTGATAATGTACGCCTAGTCCTTTATGATCGACTGTATGTAGTTCATACTCTTTCTTTCCATCGGGACCATATTTAGAGATGGATTTTATACCATTACCATTTTTGTTGAACATTACATACACGGAATTAGGCGAATGACTTTCTTCTGGTGCTTTGTGGTTGGCTTTTCGATTTTTAAGTTCTATCACTTTTACACCATTAGGCAAAGTCATTACCGTACGCCAATTGCGTCCCTCTTCGGTAGCAATGCTACCATTAGCAAAACTTCCATTAGCGCCCATAACGTAAATTCTTTAAGCGTTCGTTGTCAAAATGAATGGTAACTCTATTGTTCTCATCTGGCATTTTATCCCCATATCGAATGATAATAGAAGGTTGTAATGGTAGAACAACATTGTTATATCCTTCTCTCCACAGATACATGCTCATGTCGTGTCCTAGTATTCCTGTACAGTTAACTGCAATAATGGAATTATGTGGCATTCCTTCACGGCTATACTCAAAACTGTCACTGAGTGACCACGTTACATTAGGAATAATATTTACTCCTTTATTCTGTAGCCACGCAGACATAGCCCGATTTTGATAGGCATGATAGAGTCTAGTATGATAGTCCATATCGACATATTGCGATAAATCAGGACCTATTACGACTGCGCATTTTGCCATAAACATTTATTTGGAAGTAATCATGCAAAGTACTTTGCTTATACTTCTTTTTACGATGGACTACTTCTTTACAGATTGTAGTATCTTCACCAAATAAATTCGTCATAATTATTAATGTATTGATTAAAATGACGCTAATTAATGTAAATATTGGCGATTTGTCCATCAAAGCATTGGCGGTTTGGAACAAAAGTATTACTTTTGCAGAGCCGTTTGTTCGTCTTCGCTTTGATGTAGTTCTTTGGTAGGAGCTTCGTTGCAGTCGCCGTGCGAACGTACTTTCCCACTTGTCCTGCCCGATAAGTGGGATTTTTCGTTCCTTTCATTTCTTATGTTTTCATCTTTTACCTCCTATAGTTTTAATGCTTCTTTCCAAAGAGCAATGCGTTTGTCAATCTCTTCTTTGGGTAAGCGTGAGTTTATACTAAAGAGAGTTTGCAACTTGTTGATTGCGGTCTCGTTATCCATTATCTTGTATTCTAACATCTTATCGAAAAGATAGAGGATGCCGTGAACTTCTATATTGTCTTTCTGTACGACTTTGCGCAGTTTGTTGTCTCCTGTCAATAAGGCGCAATCCAAGTCTTTTGCCAACTTCCAAACGGAACAATCCTGAATGCTTGCGTTGGAAGTTGGGCGTTCTGTCTTCATCTTGACTATTTGCAGCAGTTCTTCGCCATTAAAGCTCTTTACTTTCAAGTAGCCATTTTGGCGAAAACATTTTATTGCCTCATGCTGTTCAGAACGGATTAGTTCATCTATAACCATATCCGTAGTGTGTATCTCCCATGGTAAGCCAAAGAAGCCGTCGAGCAAATTTACGCTTATCAAGTCGATAAATATATTTGTGTCGCTTACGACTATCTTTTCCATAGGCTATATGACATTTACGTTATTGCGAACATTAGCCACAGAGCAACCTAACATGGAGGCTGCTTTGGAGGTCGTGATAAGTTGTTGCGCCAAGGCACTATATACCATGGCTTGATAGCGAGAGGTCTTTAACTCTTCCTTGAAGCGAGACTTTTCCACAGCCTTGGTAAATGGCGTGCTCATGCGCTTTCTGATGTAGAAATTCTTGTATCGCTTTTCTGTAACGATGCCGAGATCCTTCAGCTGGTGCATGATGGCATCTATGGAAATACCATACAGTTCTTGTAGGTATATCAGTTCATTGAGCGAAAGTTTGGTTTTGCCTGCAAACATTTGCTCGGTGATGCTGCTTGGCAATAACATTTCACTAGCAAAGGCATGGCACATCTTTTCCTTGTCGAGGTTTTTCATGCCTTCTGCAAAATTGGCATTGAATAATTGATGCCCTAATTCGTGGAATGCAGTAAAGCGCAAACGTTCTGGCATAGAGATGTTCTTGTTTAAGACTACGATTGGTATGCTGCCATTGAGCATGCCACTTACGCCATCAAAACCTTCTGGGCCATTTACTGGGATTACCTTTACTCCATTTGCCTCTAGAATATCCTGTACATTTGTAATCGGGTCAATGCCAAGTTCCCATTGCTGCCGTACCATCTGGGCGCACTCCCTCATGCCTTTAGGTGTGGCTAAAATCTTACTCGCCTCTACTTTATTAAATAGGGTTGGCTCTTTGCCCAAGATTTCTTCAATTTCAAGATAGTGCTCTATCTCTTCTTGGATATGAATCTTGAGAGCATCAATGTCCTTTTGGCTGACGCTTGACTTCTTGCGAAAAGAAACCTGCATCTCTTGCACGTCAAACTTAAAAGGCTGGAAGAAGTAATCCAGGTTTACCTTCAAGGCATTTGCCAATTCTATCAAGATTGTGCTAGACGGCATCATCTTAGCAGCCTCGTATTTTGAGACAGCCTGCTTGGATACTGCTCCTTGCATCAGTTGGCAGAGGGCATCCATCGATAGCTTTTCTTTCATTCTCGCCTGGCGTAATCGCTTGGCGAAGATTTCTAATTCGTTCATATCTTAGCCTTTCTTTTTCTGGTTGACAAAGGTACTAAAAAATATAATATGTCAACCGAAAGGCAGCGATATATTATAATAGTTTAACAACTTTCCCTGCTGACTTTTTGGCTATCTCATAGAAAAGAAGTACCTTTGTGATAGTTTTACTAAAAGAATGGAAATACAATGATGATAATAGAAAGCAATATCATAGGAAAGAAGAGCCAGGAGGCTTGTGAGGACGGACTGGTCGTTACGGATGATTTCATCGCAGTGATAGACGGCAGCACCAGCAAGACACCCAAGCATCTGTCGCCCGATATGAAGAATGGCAGATATGCCATGATGCTCATATCGGAATATATCCAGCAGGAGATGAAAGCCGATGCCTCGGTGGATGACTTCTGCCAAGGCATCACTGCGTATATATATAATAAGGTGTATGCCTCGATGGGCATTGAGGAACAATTGCGTCTGCACCCAGAGGAAAGACTAACGGCATCGGCAATCGTCTATAGTAATCTTAGAAAAGAGGTTTGGATGCTGGGCGATTGTCAGGCAATTATCGCTGAAAAACTCTATGACAACTCCAAGCCATACGAGCATGAAATTGCTGCCAAGCGAGTGGCTTTGATACAGCAAGGTATGACCCCAGCAGAGGCTCGCAAAAGTATCGAGCCTTTGCTCATCAAGGCAATGCTGGGAGGGCAAAACAAAAGTTATGCAGTGATTGATGGATTTCCTATCTATCGAGAGGGAGTGAAGGTTGTTTCTTTGAAAGAGCATTCCTCAACGGATTCTTCATTTTCTGCAAGTAATCATTCCCAAGAGATTATCTTGGCGAGTGATGGCTATCCTTTCCTCAAGCCAACCTTGGCTGAGAGCGAGGCAGCCTTGGCTCATCTCATCGCCCGCGACCCTCAATGCATCCACGACTTTATTGCTACCAAGGGATTGGTGGCAGGGAATAAAAGCTTCGATGACCGCACTTACGTGCGATTTGAAGTATAAAAGACTATACTTAAATGTTTGTAAATCATAAATAAACACAAAATACACAAGTTTGTGTTACACAAGCTTGTGTATTTTGTGTTTTGTTGCTATCTTTGTACCCATAAATCAAAAGACTATGCGTATGAAGATGAGGGAAAATGAGCAGAGCTTCGTGTTCGGAGTATCTGTATCTGACTATAATTTTATCGGACGACAAGAGGAGATTAGAAGATTGAAGATGAACTTTGAAGAGGGCATCAATACCATTTTGATTTCTCCAAGACGATGGGGCAAGACTTCATTGGTAAGAAAAGTGTGCGAGGTCGTTGACAGAGAAAAGGTTATTCCTGTATTTGTGGATATTTTTAAATGCAAGACAGAATATGAGTTCTATAATGCCTTGGCTGAGGCTGTACTGAAGCAGACGGCTTCGAAGGCTGAACTTTGGATGGACAATGCCAGGGACTTTATAGCCCGATTGTCTCCAAAGGTAAGTTTTTCTCCAGAGCCAAACTCTGAGTTTGCATTGTCTTTAGGCATCAGTCCAAAGACGCATACACCTGAAGAAATATTAAGTCTTCCTGAGGAAATAGCCCAAAAGAAGCAAAAGAGGATTGTGGTTTGCATAGACGAGTTCCAGCAGATAGGCGAGATGGCTGATAGCGTAAGCATACAGAAAAGGTTGCGTTCCGTATGGCAACATCAAAGACTTACCTCCTATTGTCTTTTCGGAAGCAAGAAGCATACCATGATGAATGTGTTCCAAAAGCGAAATATGCCTCTTTATCAGTTTGGTGACTTTAAGTTTCTGGATAAAATCCCTACAGAGACTTGGGTGGAATATATCGTGCAGCATTTTAAGGATAGGCATCGAACTATATCAACAGAGCAGGCAGCCAAAATCTGTCAGTTGGTAGATAACTATTCTTCTTATGTGCAGCAATTGTCATGGCTCGTCTTCTCGCTTATTGACGAAGGGCAGGTTGTAACAGATGAACATCTCAAGCAAGGTGTTAAGGATTTGCTCAATAGCCAAGAACAGCTTTTCATGCAGCAGATAGAACCGCTTACAGCATACCAGATGAACTTTTTGCGTTGCATCTTGTCGGGTCATCACGATGATTTTGGGGAAACTGCTGTCCGAGAGGAATTTCAATTAGGAAGCGTTTCTAATATCACTCGTTTGAAAACTGCATTGGTAGATAAGGACATAGTGGAAATGAGTGGCAAACGCTATTATATAACCGATCCTGTATTTGCGTTGTGGTTTAGAAGTAGAATGTTCTACGTATAAATATTGTTTCAATCGTATTCTTATTAAAATCCAATTAAAGATAAGAATCAATCACATGAAACAGAAAGTATTATATGTGGCAGCCTTGATGCTCCTCTCTTCTTCCTTCGGCATGGCAAAGAAGAAGGTGGAGGATCCGGAGATTACCAAGTTGAAGGCTAAGATAGAGAACGTGATGAGCCAGGTGGATAAGCAACCCGACTGGCTCTACTCCCGTTTGCAGATGTTTTGGAAGACCCAGGCATCTGATGTCTTCGTGAATGGCGAGACATTCTCTCATCCTGGAGGTGAGCGAGCAGCTGCGCCTACCGTAAAATATAATGGCACTCGAAGCACGGCAACACAATATAACCGCCCTAAGCTGGAGGATATGGTGCCTTATGATGACGATGAGCAGGGCAATGTTACTTATATCAACCGAGCTACGGGCAAGATGGAGAAGACGTCTCCTGCCAAGACTGGATGCAACATCGCCAGCGTGAACCGACACATTATCGGTATCGCCCGTGATGCCGCTCGCATCTATGCCGCCACTGGCGATATGCGTTATGGACAGATGGCAGCAAAGGTCTTCGATGTCTATATGAAAGGCATCGCCTATCGCAACGTGCCTATCGACCTGAACCATGGACATCAGCAAACCTTGGTGGGCATGACTACCTTTGAGGTTATCCACGAGGATGCCATCAACGAACTTACCCAGATGTATCCCCTCATCAAGAATCTTGTGAAGGATGACCAAGCCGTCATCGAAGCGGGCTTTAAGAAATGGGCGGAGAACATCATCGCCAATGGTGTGCCTCATAACAACTGGGACTTGTTTCAGGCTGATTTCATCATGAAGATAGCCTTGATATTGCAAGATAACCAAGCATATGCAGATGGTAAGGGCAAGCAATACTATCTGGATTATATCGTAAACCAGAACAGCATTCGCCAGTGGAGCATGAACAAGCTCATCGACTTCGGTTTTGATGCCAAGAGCAAGACTTGGTATGAGTCGCCAGGCTATAGCACCACGGTATTGGGTAGCATCTGCGATTTTGCCAATACGCTGGACGAAAAGGCAGGTATCGATTTCTTCAAACAGCGTCCTATCCTAAAGGAAGCAGTGAAGACATCTGCTGAATATCTCTTCCCTAATCGCATGATAGCAGGTTTCGGCGATACCCATCCTGATTATCTCAATACTGGCGGCATCGACCAAATCTTGAAGTATGCCACTCGCCATAAGGACAAGACTCTTATCTCAGAGATGAATCTCCTGAAGAATGCCGTGGCTTCTAAGGCTCCTATCTCGGAGATTGAGAAATATACGAGTACTATCTTCTATGCCCCTAATGTTTCGTGGATAGCGATGCGAAGTGGCATGGACAAGCAGCACGACTTGATGGCTTCCGTCAATGCCAGTCTTGGCAACCATCAGCATGCCAATGGCATCTCCCTCGAACTCTATGGCAAGGGATATGTTCTTGGTCCTGATGCGGGCATCGGAAGAAGTCTCTATAGCGGTTTGGATTATCAAGAATATTATTCTCAGATGCCAGCCCATAACACCGTGGTGGTGGATGGCGTGTCGAGCTATCCTGTAATGATGTCTCAACATGCCTTCAAGGTAGTTGCCTCTTATCCAGAGGTGAGCAAGGAGCAGCCTGCAAGCAAGAAGCTCTCCGAATGGAAACTTTCGGGAGATAACACTTCTTCTTTAAAGGATAAAATGACTTACGCTACGGTGAGTTTCATTGAGCCAGAGACCCAGGCACAGCAGCAACGTACCACTGCCATCGTGAAGACATCCGCCAAGGGTGGTTATTATATCGACGTATTCCGCAGCAAGAAGGTGGAAGGTGGCGACAAGATGCACGATTATTTCTATCACAATCTCGGACAGGAGATGAAGGTGTTGGATGCCACTACCGGAAAGTCTCTTGATATGAAGCCAACAGAGGAACTCGCCTTCGCTGGTGGTCATCTTTATGCTTACTCCTATATATATAATAAGGTGAGTGCAGAGATGCAGAACAGCGTCAAGACGCAATTTGTTACTAAGATACAGAAAGATAAGGTGGTGGAGGCAATGGATGGTCAGCGTGAAATCACCATGACCATGTGGATGAAGAAGGACGAGAACCGCACCATCTTCCAGGCTCTCTCGCCTGTCAACCTCGAATATGAGCGTATGCCTAACCAACCTTATAAGGTAGATGCCCAACCTGTGCTTACCTTTGTGGCTCGCCAGAAGGGAGAGGCATGGAACCATCCTTTCGTAACGGTGTATGAACCAAGTTCCGATACCGAGCCAGGTGATATCGCATCGGTCGATTTCTTCGAGCCAGAGCAGAAGAATGCCGTAGGTATTCTCGTAAAGCTCAAGGATGGAACCACCCAGCGCATCGTTTGCTTGGAGAATGGCAAGTTAAACTTACTATAGGACCAGTTCTTAGCCCCTATTAGGGACGAAGCCTTGCCCCTAATACCGACGAGGCTTAGGTCCTATTAGCGACGGAGCCTCGTCCTTAGTACCACCAAAACCTCCCAACAGCCGTGCGACGCATGCACAACACTTGATGTGCGTGTGCATATCAGCTGTTACGCAATCGCACTATTTCAAAAACTTAGATATACTAACAAGATGAGAAATCATAAAACTATCGTTATACGTTGGTGCTTCCTCTGCTCTTTGTGGATGATAGCTCTTATGGCTAAGGCACAATCTAACGCTATGTCAACAGCATCTGCTGTGTCGCAACAACAAATTTTGCAGTCGCCTAATGGCAAGTATCAGTTTACCTTCTCTCAGAAGGATGGCAAGCTGATATATAGCTTGGATTATGCCAATAAGCCAGTAGTAGAAGAAGGCGAACTGGGTGTGAACATCGACAACCACTTGGTGGAGTCGGCGATGGGAATCCCTGTGGATACCAACAAGGTCTGGACAAAGGGTATGGAGGTGCAGAATGTCGAGCGCCGCTCTGAGGACAATACGTGGAAGCCTGTCTATGGTGAGTATGCCCAAATTCGTGATCATTACAATGAGATGACCATCCATCTCTTGAAGGGCGGTAAGCATCAGGGCGCAGGCAATGCTTATGACAAGCGCCAGCAGTATCTTCTCGACATCATCGTAAGAGCATACGATGAGGGTGTTGCCATCCGCTATCACTTCCCAGAGGCAACCAATGGCTTGTTCATGCACATCACCGAAGACTTGACTTCCTTCCGCTTTGCCCCAGGCGCTGAGGCTTATCACTATGCTTGGGCGCAATCTCATGCCAACAAGGTAAAGCTCCTCAAGAGCGAGGCTGCTTGGAAGGAAGAGGCTGAGCGTCCTTTGACCCTCCATCTTGCCAACGGACTTTATGCTGCGATTGGTGAGGCTGCCTTGAGTGATTTCTCCAGAGGAAAGCTGAAATTAGTGGAAGATAACAAGCTCCAGATGGCGATGTTCGACTCTTCCGACATCATCACTGCCTACAATATGCCTTGGCGATTCATCATGTTGGGAGAGAAAGCTATCGACTTGATTAATAATAAGCAGATGGTGCTCAATCTCAATGCTCCATGCCAAATCGCTGATACTTCATGGATTAAACCTGGCAAGGCTTTCCGTGTATGCCGCTTGGATATGAAGACTTGCCTGGAGGGGGTGGACTTCTGTGTAGATAGAGGCCTTCAGTATATCGAACTCGATGCAGGTTGGTATGGACCAGAGATGAGGATGTCTTCCTCTGCCCTCAAGGTATTGGAGACTCGTGACATTGATATGCCAAAGCTTTGCCAGTATGCCAAGAGCAAGGGCATCGGCGTGTGGGTATATGTCAACCAGAGAGCCTTGTATCAGGAGCTTGACCAGCTATTGCCTCTCTACGAGAAGTGGGGCATCGGCGGCATCAAGTTTGGCTTCGTGCAGATAGGCTCGCAGCAATGGACTACTTGGCTCCATGATGCCGTAAAGAAATGCGCTGCTCATCACATCATGGTAGACATCCATGATGAGTATCGTCCTACGGGGTGGAGTCGCACCTACCCTAACCTCATGACGCAAGAGGGTATCGGAGGCAATGAGGAAATGCCGGATGCAGAGCATAACACCATTCTTCCTTTCACAAGATTCCTCTGTGGACCTGCTGATTACACGCCATGTTATTTCAATAGCAGAGTGAAGAATACCAAGGCACATCAGTTGGCGATGCCAGTGGTATATTACAGCCCTATCACCTTCCTTTATTGGTACGACCTGCCAGATGTATATCAAGGCGAAAAAGAACTCGACTTCTGGAAGCATTGCCCTACTGTATGGGATGAGAGCAAGGCATTGCAGGGCGATATAGGCGAATACATCGTTCAGGCTCGCCGCTCTGGCAACGACTGGTTTGTGGGAGCCATGAATGGCTTGCAAGCTCGTGATATCACCCTCAATACTGCTGATTTCTTGCAGAAAGGCAAGAAATATCGAGTGGAGATATACAATGACGACCCATCATTGAATACTCGCACCAAGGTAGCATCTATGGTTCAGACCATCAAGGCTGGCAAGGTATTGAAGTTTCATTTGCAACCATCGGGTGGTGCAGCATTACGATTCGTTTTATTGAAATAATAAGGCTGTTTTGTGCTTCCATTTTATGAAGCGCATTAGCAGATTTAAGAAAGCGCATTTATGCAAGTCATAGATGCGCTTTCTTGTGTCCTAACAATGCGCATCCTTAGCATACATAAATGCGCATCCTTGCAATGGAACGATGCGCTTTCTTGTTTCATACACATGCTCTCTATCCTTGTTACTTGATAAGTTCAGCCTATGTTACTGCAAAAACAGTCGCAATTGCGACAAAAGTTGCAGTTATATTTGGGGGGATCAGGATAATTCCTTATCTTTGCACTGCAAAAATAGTCGCAATTGCGACAAAAGTTGCAGTAATGATTTGACATAGAATAAAATATTATGGTAATAGAAAGAAAGGAATATCTCTCTCTGCTTATGCAGAAAAGGTGGAATGGCAAGGTAAAGATTATCACAGGTATTAGACGTTGTGGAAAGTCATACTTGTTGAATACCCTATTTAAGCAAAAGCTTATTGAAAATGGGGTTGAAGTGGATAGCTTTATAGAACTGGCATTAGACAGAAAATCTAATATTCAGTTTAGAAATCCCAACAAACTCTATGACTATGTCGTGGAGCGAACTGGGGATTTGGGAAAGAAGTATTATGTGATGATAGATGAAATTCAATTGTCATATAAGGTAAAGAATACGGATATAGATGAGTCTTTAGTTCCTGAGGAGGATAAGGATATGTTGTATGTTACTTTTTATGATGTGTTGAACGACTTGATGTCACGTCCCAATCTTGATATCTATGTCACAGGTTCCAACTCAAAAATGCTCTCAAAGGATATCGTAACCAACTTCCGAGACCGTGGTACGGAAATTAGGGTTTCACCATTATCGTTTAAAGAATTCTTTGATTATTCTGGATTGGAAAAAGCAGATGCCTTTGAGCAATATATGATGTATGGTGGTATGCCATTAGCTGTTCTGGAGCAAGATGAAAATGAAAAAGTCAAGTATTTGCAAGGCCTTTTTACAAATGTTTATATGAAAGATATAGTAGAAAGATATAAACTGAAAAATGATACTGTTTTGAGTGCCTTAGTGGATGCCCTTTCTTCATCTGTGGGTTCTTTAACCAATCCTCATAAGTTGGCTTCCACTGCTGCTTCTTTGTTGGATAAGACAACGTCAGACCATACTATCAAAAACTATTTGGATTATTTGGAGGATGCTTTTCTTTTTAATAGTGCCAAAAGGTATAATGTAAAAGGTAGGAAGTATTTTAATACTATCCAAAAGTATTATGCCGTGGATCTTGGATTGAGGAATGCTAAGTTAAACTTTAGGCAGCAAGAGCGTTCGCATTTGATGGAGAATGTCTTGTATAATGAACTTGTGCATAGAGGATATAATGTTGATGTTGGTGTTGTAGAGGTAGAGCGAATGTTTGATGGTAAACGCAAACAATGCCAATATGAAATAGATTTTGTAATCAATATGGGCAATGAAAAAGTATATATTCAGTCTGCCTTAAATGTTGATACGTTTGAAAAGAAGGAGCAAGAAACTTTCTCTCTACATAATACAGGTGACTTCTTCCGTAAGTTTGTGGTACTGGATGGTAGTCAGAAAATGTGGATAGATGATGATGGAGTTATATATGTAGGGATTATTCCATTCTTGCTTGAAGATTATTTGTTGGCATAATATTATTATAAAAGTGATAGAATGATTTTTGAGTAAATTCGTCATTAGAAACGTATTGGTGTATATAAAACTATAATGATGAATAGAATGAGTAAGTTCATGAAGCAATACCTATTCGCTCAAGGAAAGAGAATAGGAATGTTGGCAGTGTTGATAGCCTTGATGCTACAAGGCATCTTCGTAAGTGCAGCCCATGCCATTGGTGTGGGAGGCTGTGGTATGTACCAATGGTCGGTAGATTTGAGAGGATATATTTCTTCAGAGACAGGCAAGGCTCCTGTGGCTTACCTTTGGGTGCCAGATGGATGCAAGCAGGTAAAGGCTGTGATGCTCTCCCAGCAGAACATGACGGAGGAGGCTATCTATAAGAATCCGAAGTTTAAGGCTCAAATGAAGAAACTGGGTGTGGCAATGGTATGGGTGGCTCCTGCTTTCACCAACAACTGGGACCCAGCAACTGGCGCACAGAATACCTTTGAGGAGATGATGGGCAATCTTGCCGACCAAAGTGGTCATGCCGAGATTGCCAAGGCTCCTGTCATCCCTTTGGGGCATTCCGCACAGGCCACCTTTCCTTGGAACTTCGCTGCTTGGAATCCGAATCGCACGCTCTGCATCATCTCTTTCCATGGCGATGCCCCTCGTACCAATCTCTGCGGATATGGTAGGGACAATGTGGAATGGGGACGACATCGCAACATAGATGGAATCCCGGGCTTGATGGTAGAAGGAGAATATGAATGGTGGGAGGCTCGTGTGAATCCAGCTCTTGCCTTCCGCATGATGTATCCTGAGAGTTGCATCTCTTTCCTTTGTGATACAGGCAGAGGACATTTCGATTGTGGCGACCAAACAGCCTTGTATCTTGCTAAGTTCATTCAAAAGGCATTAGGACAGCGTTTGAACAGTGATGGAACGCTCCGCAAACTCAATCCGAAGGATGGCTGGCTTGCAGAGAGATTTCATTCAGACATGATAGGTACGGATGGGTCAGATAAAGGCAAGATACCTGAGGAAACTTCCGCTCTTTGTCCTCAGCCAGCACCTTATTCTAAATATAAGGGTGACAAGCACGATGCCTTTTGGTATTTTGACAAGGAAATGGCAGAACTGACCGAGGCTCGATATAAGGAGACTGCTGGCAAGAAAGTGCAGTATGTCGGTTTTGAATATGATGGCAAGCTCATTCCTTATAACGACAAGTTGCAAGGAGGTATGAAGCTTGACTTGAAAAATATGGATGGTATCACCTTCCAGCTAAAAGCGGTCTATACTGATAATACCCATGGGGCAAGCACCCAAGCGCATGGCAAGAAGAAACCACACATAGAAGTAATCAATGGACCAGTCAAGAAAATCAATGACACCACCTTCCGCTTCTATCCATACGAGGCAGGTTGGGACAATGCACGCAGGTCATTCTCTTGTTGGCTGGTAGCGGTGGCTGATGCTGATGGTGAATATAAGGGTGCTGTACAACCTATCTGTGTGGAAATACCTATAGACGTGATGGCAAGGTTGAAATAAGGCTTTTGCGTATAATCTTTTCAATATCCGTATTATCTTGTAGAATCAATACAATTATCATACAATCAAGACTGAATATGAACAAGAAATCAATAGCTATCGTGGCAGGTTTGCTAATGGCGAGCAGTTTCAATGCCCTCTCTTTGGGAAGCAAAGCCCTTGCCGTTGGTAACAATATAAAGTGCCAATCTTTCAAGATGAACCAAGTACATCTCCTTCCTTCTCGCTTTCAAGAAAATATGAAGCGAGATTCGGCTTGGATGATGTCAATACCTGTGGGTTCGCTCTTGCAGAGTTTCCGCAATACCAGTGGTGCTTTCTCCAGTAGAGAGGGTGGATATATGACGGTGAAGAAACTGGGTGGATGGGAATCACTCGACTGTGACCTGCGTGGTCATATCACGGGGCATCTCCTCTCTGCCTACGCTACGCTCTATGCCCAAACAGGCTCAAATGCAGTGAAGGTAAAGGCGGATAGTATCGTGAACGGACTTGCTGAGGTGCAACAGGCATACGGCAGAGATGGGTATCTCAGTGCATTCGCTGAGGGTCTTATCGACCGAAATATCCAGGGTAAGAGCGTGTGGGCACCATTCTATACGCTCCATAAAATCGTTCAGGGATTGATAGACCAATATCAGTTGACTGGCAACGAGAAAGCCTTGGAGATAGCGAAACGGATGGGTGACTGGGCTTACAACAAGTTGAAACCGCTCTCTGAGGAAACTCGCAAGAAAATGATACGCAATGAGTTTGGTGGTTTCAATGAGGCAATGTATGAACTTTATGCTCTTACCAAAGATGAGCGATACTTCTGGGTGGCTCGCTATTTCTATCATAATGAGAAGATAGACCCATTGAAGGCTGGCAATCCCGACTTGGGAACCAATCATGCCAACACCTTCATCCCAAAACTCTTGGGAGAGGCTCGCAACTATGAGATGTTTGGAGCCAATGATAGTCGCAAGGCAGCAGAACTCCTCTTCTGGACCTTGGTGAATGACCATGCCTTTGTGACAGGAGAACTATCTGATAAGGAGCATCTTTTCAAGCCTACCGAGCAGAGCAAGCACCTATCAGGCTATGATGGAGAGAACTGTTGCACCTTCAATCTCCTGAAGCTTGCCGACCATCTCTTCTCTTGGAACCCATCGAGCAAGATAGCGGATTATTACGAGCGTGCGCTCTATAATCATATCCTTGGTCAGCAAGACCCTGAGAGTTCGATGGTATGTTACTTCACCCCATTGCAGACAGGTGCTTATCGCTTGTATTCCACAAGAGACAGCAGTTTCTGGTGTTGTGTGGGCAGTGGTTTCGAGAGTCATGTGAAGTATGCTTCCAGCATCTACTTCCATTCCGATGCATCAATCAAAGGCTGTGTATCTGCTAAAGGTAATGCTGAAAAGCCAAGTCTCTATGTGAATCTCTTCATACCATCCCAGGTGGATTGGGATGGAATGATGCTCACACAGCAGACATCATTCCCTCAGTCATCCACAACGACCTTGACGGTTGGTGGCAAGGCGAAGAACTTCGCACTCCGTCTCCGTTATCCATATTGGGCTACCAAGATGGATGTCAAGGTGAATGGCAAGAAGGTGAAAGCCGTGAAAGGAGCAGATGGCTACGTGGCTATCTCTCGCCTGTGGAACCCTGGTGACAAGGTGGAAGTGCAATTTGGTATACAACTCCGAGAGGAAGCGACCAAGGATGATGCCTCCAAGGTGGCATTGCTGTATGGGCCTATCGTGATGGCAGGCAAGCTGGATAAGGTAGAGCATCCTTTCAGCAACCCTACGAAGTATAATGATTACTATACTTTCGACTTCAAGATTTCATCATCAGTAGTAGAGAAAGCGAAGTATGATGGACTGAAGAGCATCAAGGATTTCAAGATGAAAACAGGAGTAGAGCTTATTCCATTCTATGATGCTCACCACTGTCGCTATGCGGTATATTGGCAGAAGTAAATCAAAGCTCCTATAGTAAATCATCTTAGATTCCTATAGAAATCCCTCGTCCCTATATCTCTCTCTTAGATTTGGGATGAGGGATTTCTCGTGTAGGTATATAGCATTATTTCTTGCAACTAAAATAGTTCGTCGGCAGTAATCTCACATTGTATTTGATTCCAATATTCATTGTGTGTCACGCCATTTGTCGTTATCATCGTTAAGAGAATCGACTTCTTGGTCTTTGTGCTCTCGATGAACCTTTCCACTTTGTTGTTGAGCGACATTGCATAATCTTTCGTAATGGTAAATTCGCCTTTTGAGAACTTAATTACACAAATGTTGATGATGTTGTCGCTCCTATCGAGTACCATGTCTATTTGAGCACCGGAGGAGTGCATTTCACCTTTTGCTTTCCAAGAATAGCATTGTGTGGCTACACCAGCAATCCCCATCGCTTGTTTGATTTGTGGAATGTGTTGAAAGCAAACTCGCTCGAAAGCCAGTCCTGTCCATGCAGCTCTGATAGGTGAATTGTAGCTGTTAGACCAGAAATGCTCGTCGTTGTTTCGGTTCTCCTTCATGTACTTATAATAAAATATGGTGAAGTTATCAACCAATTGAATCAGGTCATCTTTGTTTTTCCCTCCATAAGAAGGTATTCGCTTGATAAATCCACATTCCGTCAAGTCTTCCAGCATTCTCGTGAGTTTACCATTGCTTGTAATGCCACCTTCTTTTACCAATTCGTCACGGGTCATTCCAAGACGGATTGTGCCTAAGGCGTTGATAATCTTGAGATATGATTCTGGTTCATTGAAAAGAGAGTCGTATAACTCATTAAATTCATTGTGTAGGAAACCTGTTTCGGAGAAAATCATGTTGTCTATATTTTGAGCTACGCTCAGCCCTTTGTCAAGACGTGACCAATAGAAGGCTACGCCACCCAAAACCATGTAATATTCTATGAGATCATAATGAGAGGCACGCATTCCCAGATACTTGGCGTATTGTTCGCATTCGCATAACGTGAATGGTTGGAGATGAATACGATAAGTAACACGGTTGTGCAGGCCACCATGATTTTTCAATACCTTGTTGATAATCCATGATGTGGCAGAACCGCAGATGATTAAGAGTACATCCTTGCGAGCAGAGGCAAAGGAGTTCCAGAAATACTCCAATGCCGAAAGGAAACCCGAGCGAGGGGTGTCAAGCCAAGGCACCTCGTCTATAAAGATGACTTTCTTTCCTTCCTTACTTTCCTGGATGAATTGTGCCAGTTGGAAGAAAGCATCGCCCCAATCTGTCGGGATTTTTGCTTTCTTCATACCGCTCATCTTCAAGGCATCCCTGAAGTTGCGAAGTTGTTTTTTGAGAGTTTCTTTATACACGCCTGTGTGCTGAAATGCAAACTGATAGTCGAAAGCCTCTCTGATAAGGAAAGTCTTTCCGATGCGACGACGCCCATAAACTGCCACAAACTCAGAGTATTCTGAGTGGTAGGCTTGTTGCAATGTCTTTATTTCTTTTTCTCTTCCGATAAGCATAATGGTCTTCTCTTTTTGGGTGCAAATATAATAAAAATATGCTTATAAGCTGCCAAAACCACGTTAAAAAGTGCGGTTTTGGCAGCTTATAAGCGTGTTTTTAACATATTCATCACTGCCGCTATGCGGTATATTGGCAGAAATAATTCAATGCTCCTATAGGGAATCATCTCACATCCCTATAGAAATCTCCGTCCAAAGCTTACGGATGTACATCCAAAAGCTTTGGATGTGTATCCGAAAGCTTTGGATGGATGTTCGTAAGCTTTGAACGGAGATTTTGAGCCTATGCAAAGGCATCTTATTCCTATAGATAATACATTTTCTTCTATGATTATATGATTTTTTCTTCGATTTGTATTATCTTTAAATGAGATAGACTTCATCTCTACGATAAAAATAAATTGTGATTTATTTTGTGTTGTCTTCGATTTGTTTTATCTTTGCAAGCGAATTACATTACCTTAATAGCTTGCAAGGATAGAATGATGAAACATATACATTATTATATATGCCTCCTAATGATGGTGTGCAGCTTGGCAGTTTGCCGTGCCGACATCGTCAATGACGAGGTATTTCACTTTGTAACCAAGGAGGACGGACTCTCGGGCGAGTCGGTTTCTCGTATCATGCCCGACCACCTCGGACGAATGTGGATAGCCACCAGCGATGGTGTGAGCCTCTATAATGGCAAGCGCATCGTCACCTTTAAGCCAGGAGGCGATGGAAATTATATCTATGATCTCTGCGAGAGTGAAGACCATACCATCTATGTCGCCACTGGCCGTGGAATCTTTGAGAAGCGCAAGGGAGAGGCAGACTTCCAACAGGTTCACAAGGAGATAGGCAAGGCTGAGACCATCTTGGCTTATCAAAGTAAACTCTATGCAGGCAATCGTGAAGGGTTCCATGTCTTCGATGAGAAAGGGAATAGTCGTGTCATCACCGTAGGTGCATCTCGTATGGGCGTGGAGAATGGCGTGCGTGACATCAAGGCGGATGCGCAAGGAAACATTTGGTTTCTGAGCCGCTATGCCATCAACTGCTATTTTCCAAAGACAGGAAAGTATCGTTCGTATGTCATCGCCGACAAGATGCCAAAGGGAGCGGCTTTGAGCCGCCTTGCCATCTGGAAAGGTAAGTTCTTTGTGGGTACCAAGAACAATGGCTTGTATGTCTGTAGCTTGAAAGGTCATGTAGTTCCCTATCAGATATCGGGAGTAGGTAATATCATCACTTATTTGCAAGCGACACAGCATGGCGAGGTGACGGTGGCAACCGATGGAGCAGGAGCTTTCCTGCTCGATGCCAATACGGCGAGAATCAAGGAGGTGTATCATACCAAGGGTGATAGAAAGCATTGCTTGCCAAGTGATGCTGTCTATTGCTTTGTCAAAGATGTGCATGGGGTCAACTGGTTTGGCTTTTTCCGCTTTGGCATGTCTTACACTTATTATAAAGCACCGATTTTTCAGCGTTATTCTTTTGGTGGCTTCACTACCGAGGGCTTGAACGTGCGCTCTTTCTACATTGGTAACCTGGTGAAACTCATAGGAACCAATGAGGGACTCTATTACATAGATGAGGCTCGCAAGATAGTGAAGTTGATTCAGATGGAGCAACTCCAAGGTGCGCATATCATCACAAACATCTTCTATTACAAGGGACTTTTCTACATCGCAAGCTATGATGGTGGATTGCTGATGTTTAATCCTCAGACCTTTTCCATTTCACGAATCCCTAACCAACCGTTGTTGACTACGACTACGATTGCCTCTTTTGATGTCAGCCGTGACAGTAATCTGTGGATAGGCACGGGTGAGGGGGTCTTTGTATGGGATGGAGAAAAGGTGATGGCGAGATATACAGAGAACAACTCTCGTCTTTGTGGTGGCGTCACCACCTTGCGATTCGACAATAAGGGCAATGGATGGGCTTGCTCCCAGGGCGTATCTCTCTATGTTGCTGCCACGCAGACCTTCGAGAACTCACATTTCCCGAAAGGCTTCTTCAATACGGAAACGGGGCTTGGGTGCGTGAGAGGACACGATGGCTTGATGTTCTTCCCGAAGCAGACACAGATATTCTATACCAATCCTGGTATGACGAAATTCGGGCAGTTGGAACGCCCTAATGAGTTTGTGGGAAGCAAGTGCTATGGCTTCTTGGACGATATGCGAGGGCATTACTGGATAGCCACCGACCAAGGGTTGTATCGCCTGAACTATCAGATGCAAGACCTGCAACACTTTGGCTATGGCGAGGGATTGATGTGCCAGTTTATCAACTCGGATGGTATCAAAATGGATGCCCAGGGCGGTATCTGGGTGGCAACCTCCAATGGACTGATGGAGGTGAAGCACCAAGCCTTGAACGAGTGGCTGCGGCAGAATCCTTACCACATCGCCCTCTACGACATCCGTCGAGGGAGCGACTTGATGGAGTATGCCCTCGAAGACCATGCCAACGATGAGCACAGCATCCGCATCTATTGGAATATTCTCTCCGAGAAACTCTCCTTCCGTATCTTGTTGCAAGACTATGCTCGCCCCTACGGCAGACTCTACCAATATAAGATGGAAGGCGATAAGGAGTGGCGCAGCGTGAGCGATGGCAAGGATGTGGAGATTACCCACCTATGGCCAGGCATCCACAAACTGAAGGTGCGCTTGGCGGGTGCGCCTGCTACGGAGCGAACCTACACGATTACCGTGTTGCCTTCTTGGCTTGCCATCCTCGAACTTATCATTCTAATATCAGCTATTGTCCTCTTGCTGATGTGGCGCAACTATCATAAGAACACCAAGGTGCTCCTTGATGAGCGAAATGAGATAGAGGGTGCCTTGATGGAAGTGGAACAAGAGAAGGCGCAGATGGAAGTGCTGCAAGACTTGGAAAATGAAGCTGGTGAGAACGAGAACTTGGTGTCGGACATAGAAGAGACCATGGGAAAGACTTCGACCCAGAAGTATGCCCGTGTGAAGGTGGATGAGAAAGAATTTGCAGACATAGTGGAGAGGATGAAAGCTTACATCGAGGAGAAGCGGTGCTACACGAATCCTGAACTAAAGATGAGCGACCTTGCCGAGGTGTTAGGCTTGTCATCGAGCAAATTGAGCCAGGTGTTCAGTCTCTATGTGAAGGAGAACTATTATGAATTTATCAACCGTTATCGCTTGGAAGAGTTCAAGCGATTAATCGCCGAGGGCGAATATAAGAAGTATACTTTGACTGCTCTCAGCGAGAAATGCGGATTCAAGAAGTCGAGTTTCTTCAGTACCTTCCGACGTGTAGAGGGTATGACTCCTACGGAATATCTGAAGTCGCAGAACATCAAATTATAGTGGAATCATAATGATGTAGATAAGTTGGATAGGGCTGATAGAATGGCCTTGTCTGACTATAATAAGGCGAAGTTTTGAGTGTCAATATGTACACTTGTAACTTCGCCTAAATTAGATAGACTCGTAGAAGGGAATGTATAAGTAATTGAAAATAAAATAGTTAATTTAGTTGGACTACTTGCGAAATCAGTTGGCGGTAGTTGAAGCCCAAAATGTTGCTTCATATTGAAAATGGTTTTATCTTTGCAACCGTAAAATCAAACCTAAGTAGATATGGAACGTAATAACAATCTTCAAAACCGTATGGTGGTAGCTTCTATATATAAGAAGTATTACACCGACCTCAAGCAGTATTTCTTGAGCTACACGTGCGATGTGATGGCAGCCGAGGATATGCTTCAAGACCTTTTTGTCAAGGTGATGTCGTTTGATGTCATTACCGATGAGACCGCCAAGAACTTGCTCCTCGTGATGGCGAAGCGCATGATCATTGATGATGCTCGTCATAAGGCTTTCGTACGTGAGACCGAGAAGCAGTTGATGACTTCTATGAATAGCATGGATCATTCTTCCATGGCTCAGCGTATTGAGGCTGCTGATATACTCTCCTTTGAGCGTCAGCATTTGGCAGAGATGCCTGCCAAACGTGCCGCTATATATAAGATGTATAAGCATGAGGATATGACAACCGATGAGATTGTGGAGAAACTCCAGTTGAGCAAGCGTACGGTGGAGACTCATATCTATCTATCCACAAAGGATATGAAATCGTATTTACGTAAGATAATCTAAACTTCCGTATTATTGTCAGATTATCGTATGATAAATATATGTCACATAGGTGACGCAATCTAAACAAGTGAATAATAACAAAACATAATACTAAACCTATATGAAGCAACAATTCATTAAAGTTTGTATGCTCTCTGGATTGGCAATGCCTCTCTTCTCTGCCTCTTTGATGGCAGCAAGCAACCCTAATCCGATAGTAGCGCAACAGCAACAGGTGCAAGGTACAGTGGTAGATAAGACTGGTGAACCGCTTATCGGTGTAACTGTACAGGTAATAGGACAGCAGGGCGGTACCGTGACCGACCTCGATGGTCATTATTCCATCAAGGCTTCGAAGGGTGCACAACTCAAGTTTTCCTACATTGGTTTCACAGAACAAGTTTTGAAGGTAACAGGCTCTCAGCTCGATGTAACCATGAGCGAGGACAACCAGACTCTGCAAGAGGTGGTGGTAGTAGGTTATGGTGTACAGAAGAAAGAGTCGTTGACAGGTGCCGTAACCGTGATTGACAGCAAGGCTTTCCAAGAAAAAGGCGGCTTGTCCTCTCCTTTGCAGGCATTGCAAGGTCAGGTGCCTGGCGTGATGATTACTCGTTCTTCCTCAGCCCCTGGTGATGAGAGCTGGAACCTGAATCTCCGTGGTTCTGCTTCCATGAACTCTACCGAGCCTTTGGTAGTCATCGACGGTGTGGCAGCCAACAGCGTAAGTGAGATGCGATTGCTCAACCCTGATGATATTGAGAGCATCAACTTCCTGAAGGATGGTTCCGCAGCCATTTATGGTAGCCGTGCAGCAGGTGGTGTGGTGCTCATTACCACCAAGAAGGGTAAGGAAGGCAAGCTTCAGGTAAACTATAGCGGTAGTGCCACACTTCGTACTGTAGGTTTGATGCCGGAACTTTGTAACATTGACCAATGGGCAGATGGTGTGCAGCAAGCTTTGAGAAATGACAATAATACAAGTAATGTATGGTACACATACGCAGAACTTGCCAAAAAATACAAGGGTGGATATATTGACCTGCAGCAGACTACCAATCCTTTTGGTAACGCAGCCTTCACAGATGTCAAGGACTTTGTCTTTGATGACAATGCCGACTGGTTGGGCAGTCTTTTTGGTAGCACTTGGAGCACCAACCATAGCTTGAGTTTGGCTGGCGGCAATGACAGAAGCTCTTATCGTATCTCAGGCAGTTTCCTCTACGATGGTTCTACCCTTCAGTATGGAACGAATAATAACAAGCGGTACAATATCCGTTGGAACTATAGTAACAAGCTGAATAAGATTTTTACTCTTGAGAGTAGCATTGCCTTCAGTCGTCAGGAGCAGGTGGCTCCTACATTGGTAGGCTCTGCGTTGACCACCAGTATGCCAATGCCTGGTTTGCCTCTTACAGGTCAAAATGGTCAGGCTTACGCTTGGGGTACATGGGGGTCGCCTGTGGCGAAACTCCAGCAAGGTGGCGACAACAAACTCTCTGTGCGTGGATTGAGCATCAGCGAGACCTTGAAGGCGAAGATTACCGATTGGCTCGATGGTAACGTCAATGTAGGCTACAATACCAATGAGGCTCGTCGTCGCAAGGTGCAGAATGCTGTCACCTATTATAATTATGCAGGCACAGCACAGACCTTGCAAGACCCTACACAGGAGAAATCTTACTTCCAGCAGACCTCTTCTCGCACCGACTTCTATAGCATCTCTGGGTTCTTGAATGCCCATAAGACATTCGCCAAGTTGCATAACACCAGTCTTACCCTTGGTGCTCAGTATGAGTTGAAGGATATGGAGAATTTCGGTGCCAACTATACGGATATTCTTGAAGGATTGGATGTTATTAATGGTAATGGTACCTTGACCTTGACCAATGATGATATTCGCAAATACAACTATCGCAATGCCATCATGTCTTACTTCGGTCGTTTCAACTACGACTTTGACAGTAAGTATCTCTTGGAGTTCAATGGTCGTTATGATGGCAGTTCCAAGTTCTTGCCACAGAATCGTTGGGCATTCTTCTGGGGAACCTCCATCGGATGGCGCATCAACCAGGAGAACTTCTTGAAGGACGTGAAGTGGATTAGCAACTTGAAGCTTCGTGCCTCTTATGCCGAGATGGGTTCGCAGAGTGGTATCGACAACTATGATGGCTACCAGTTCTACAACCTAAATACCACGAGCGGTGCCTACGTAGGTAGTGATCGCTTGACCACCATCACCACCAATGGCAAGTTTGCCTCTACCACTCGTCAGTGGGAGCGCATCAAGAATTACAATATCGCTCTCGACTTTGGCTTCTTCAATGGCGCATTGAGTGGTACCATCGAAGGATTCTTGAAGAAGAATGATAATATGCTCGTTGCCATCACCTATCCTGCTATCCTGGGCGATGCAGCCCCAACAGCCAATAGTGGTAAGTTCAAGGACTGGGGATTTGAAGGTAGCATCAACTACAATGGCAAGATTGGACAGGTGCAGTATCATGTAGGTGGTAACATCACCTTCGCTCGCAATGAGTTGACCGACTATGGTGGCACATCTGTCTTGAAGTCAGGCTATACCAGTACCCAACAGGGCTACTCCCTTAACTCTATCTTCGGTCTTCGCTATGGTGGCAAGATTCAGAACGAGGAGATGCTGAAGGCATATCTGGCGAAGTATTATCCTAACAATGGTATCGGTATGCCAAACAACTTGCGTGTGGGCGACAATATGTATTGCGATGAGAATGGGGATGGTGTACTCGACTATAGAGACTATATCTATCTCGGTAGCGATAGCCCAGAGATTTCTTATTCATTCAATGCTGGCGCATCCTGGAAGGGCATCGACTTCAACATCGTGTTCCAAGGTTCTGCCAACCGATTCGTATATCGTGGTATTGATGCATGGACCGTTCCTTTCCGTTCGCTCTATATGAACACAACGACCAGTAGCTTGGGTAACACTTGGAGCGAGACCAATCCGAACGCATACTACAATCCATATACAACGGATGACAACATCGTGAAGTATAATTATCAGGCAAACTCTCTGACGGCACAGGATGGACGTTACATCCGACTGAAGAACATCACCGTGGGCTACAACCTTCCTGCTGCGGCATTGAAGAAGATCGGCTTCGTGAATGCAGCTCGCATCTACTTCACAGGTGAAGACCTTTGGGAGAGTACCAAGATTTCTGATGGCTGGGATCCCGAGGCGAAACGTGATGCCAAAGACGTAGGTCGCTATCCTTTCACTCGTAACTTTACTTTCGGATTGAACCTAACTTTTTAAGTGAACAATAAAGAAATTCAATTATGAAGACGATATATAATACAATCAAGGTTGTCTGTGTGGGAATGATGGCGATGGCAATGACCAGCTGCTTGGACTTCTCGCCAGAGGCGCAGATGAACGACGATACCGTTTGGAAATCAACTTCCAACTTCCAGTTGTTCGCCAACCAGTTTTATACCTATACGCATGACTTCCAGAGTGGCGATCCTTATCAGTATGCTGTGAGCGATGGTCCTCATAGTGATACTCGAAGTGACTTGATGGCTGAGGCTAACGTGAATGTGTATAGCCAGGGAACTAATACGGTACCAGAGAAGGACAATAACTATACCAAGCTCTATCAGCACATCTATTACACCAATTTGCTGTTGAAGAATGCTGCAAGTTTTGGTGACCAGAAATCTATCGCCGTGCCAGTGGCAGAGGCTAAGTTCTTCCGTGCTTACTGCTACTTCGAATTGGTGCAGCTCTATGGCAATGTGATACTCTTGACAGAGCCAGTGGATATGGACTCTCCTAAGATGAATGCAGAGCGTGACGATCGTGGCTTGGTCATCGACCAGTGTATCAAGGACCTCCAGGAGGCTGCCAATGGTTTGCCTGATACCCCATCTGAGGCAGGGCGATTGAGCAAAGATGCAGCCAATGCCTTCCTTTCTCGTGTGGCTCTCTTTGAGGGCACTTGGCAGAAGTTCCACAATGGGGGTGCTGATGCTACAGAGAACAGTGAGCGTGTAACCTCTCTCCTCAATACAGCCAAGACGGCTGCCAAGGCTGTGATGGAGGCGGGGCATTACAAACTCTTCTACAATGAGCAGTTGGGCACAGAGAGCTATCGCTATATGTTTATCTTGGAGGATGCACAGTGCAATCCTGCTGGCTTGACTACCAAGGATAATACAGAGTATATCTTGGCTCGCCGCCATAGATTGGCAGATGGTGTGGGGTTGAACATCACTAAGGCTTATCTCACCAATGCCGTATATCCTACTCGCAAACTCGCCAATATGTATGTTTGCCAGGATGGTCTGCCTATTGACAAGTCTGCCCAGTTCAAGGGTTATGCTCAGGCAACCTCTGAGTTCCAGAACCGTGACAACCGTATGCTGACTACCTTGGCTCAGCGTGGTACCAAAGTGTGGGACAACACTGCCGAGCACTGCCGCATGGCTTGGGATGACTCAGACTTGGCTCGTGCCAAGGAGGTTGGAGCCACTTCTAATAGTGGCTATCAAACTCATAAGTGGGCTGTCGAACGCCAAGTGGCAGACCGCTATGAGAGCATGGACTTCCCTGTAATCCGTTATGCAGAGGTGCTTCTCAACTTTGCTGAGGCTGTATATGAGTTGCAAGGCAGAATCTCTGATAGCGACTTGGACAAGAGTGTCAACTTGGTTCGCTTGCGTTCCAATCCTAAGATGACGAAACTCAGCAATGCCTTGGTGGATAACAATGGCTTGAGTATGCGTGAGGAGATTCGTCGTGAGCGCACCGTGGAATTGGTATTCGAGGGCTTCCGTATCGACGACCTCAAGCGTTGGGCTACTGCTCCAGTGGAGATGCCACAGACCTTGCTCGGCGTAAAGTGGAAGGGTACTCAGTTTGAGTCCTTGTGGGCTAACCAAAGCCGCCAGGTGGATGCTGATGGTTGCATCATCCTCTACGATAATCGTCAGTGGAACGACAAGCTCTATCTCTACCCATTACCATCCGACCAGATTCAGTTGAATCCTAACATCGGCCAGAACCCAGGATGGGAAAAATAAGGTAAGTGAAGAGTGAAGAACGAAGAGTGAAGAATTCTTTAAATAATACAACAATGAGACGAAATAATAATAAGATATACACCATGATGCTGATGTTGGGCTTGGCAGCCACATCTCTGACATCATGTAGCGATGATGACAAGCAGAGCGACCTTTATAGTGCTGTCATCCCTTCATCGGTGGAGTTTAATCTCTCCCAAGATAAGCAGCAGCTCATCTACACCGATGCCACCGGTGCTAAGTGCTTGCCAATGGTCAAGGGCGAGACCTTGCAGTTGGAATACACCATGTTGCCAGAAAACACGACTTTCAGGGATGCCGTTTGGTCTTCTTCCAATGATGACTTTGCAACGGTCAGTGATGAGGGACTTGTTACGGCAGTGGATGGTGATGGCTATTCCATCGTGCAGATAGCCCCAGTGGGATTGTTTGAGGGTAGTGGCATCAATGCCAACTTGAAAGTTGTGGTTTCCAAGGAAATGCGCAAAGCTACCAGTATCGAGGTAACGTCAGATAAGGATGAAATCTATTCTGGTGACCAGTTGCAGATGACAGCTGCCATCTCCCCTGATAACTCAACTTATAAGACTGTGAAATGGAGCGTAGATAATGAGGAGGCAGCCAGCATCGAACCTATGACAGGTATGTTGACTGGTAAGGAGGCTTCAGCTATCTTGACTCCTGTCAAGGTAATTGCCACAGCACTCGATGGCTCACAGGTGGTAGGCGAGAAAATTGTAAATATCCGCAAAGTTGTTACTCCAGAGGATATTGCTATCGACCAAAAGTATTCTGTTGACAAGGGATATGTTTGTGCCTTGAACGAGAAATCGCTCAACTTGAGCTACACGACAGTTCCTGCTGAGTGTACGACCTCTCAGATTGTATGGACATCTTCTGACGAGAGTGTGGCGACTGTGGCTGATGGCATCGTAAGCTTCAAGGGCTTCGGCACAGTGGAAATTACCGCCACAACTCCTGCCACAGGCAAGAGCAGCACCATCAAGTTAAACATTCCTGCCGGTTTGATACGTGAGACCTTCCACAATGAGAACCATTACAGTATCTATGATGCAAAGCAAAGTGGCAATGGTACTTCTACTTCTCATGAGTGGCATGATGGTTATCTCACCATCACCACTTACAAGCAGAACGCTACCAATCAGCGTGCCGACCTCAAGTGGTATGATCTTCCAGTCACTCTCCATGCCGGCAACTATCCTATCATTGCCGTGAAGATGGATGATGTTAGGGATTTGGGAGAAGGCGTTACCTCTCGCAACCTCAATTTCGATGTGGTAGGTAAGAGTGAGAGTGGCAAGGACTTCAAGGCTCTTGGTGGAGGTAACAACAAGTACTCCAGCGAATATGTATGCTCTGATGGCAGTCGCGTCTTCGTATACGACCTCTCTAAGGTTGCTTTTGGAACAGGTGGTATTGCTCCAACCAACGAGAGCATTTCCTTCACTATCTTCCAGTTGAAACATGCCGACATCAGGACAGTAGATCATCAGTTGAAGTTCAACCTCTATTGGTTCCAGACCTTCAAGAGTGAGGCAGACTTGGAGTCTTACATCAAGAACGTGGATGGCTTGACTTTCGAGAAAAAGTAATAGAAGTCTTGCCGTAAACAAATAAAGACATACGTATTTTGATAAAAAATAAGTATCATGAACAAGAAAAGTTTAATCATAACAGGTTTGGCAGCACTCATGCTGCTGCCAACCTCTTGTAGGGAGAATGAGTTTGGACAGGTCGATCTGACCATGCCAGAGGAACCTACAGACCCAGATGTCGAAGCGACATATACTTTCAATCACCCTTGCGCCATGTACACGGCAGAGGACTTCGCTCGTGTCAAGGCAGAGTTGGATGGCAATACAATCCCTGAGGTAACTCAGGAGTTTCAAGCCTTGAAGACGAGTCCTTACTCTTCTTTGACTCGTGAACCTGAGCCACAGGAACTTATCGTGCGTGGTGACCCTACAGGCACGGGTATAGACAAGGAAAACTATGCTTACGCCATGCGTGATGCAGCTGCGGCTTACCAGACTGCTCTCATTTGGAAACTTTCGGGTGATGAGGCTTACGCTAAGAAATCCATTCAGATTTTGAATGCTTGGGCAGACAAGTGTAAGAAGATTGCTTCCAATGATGCCAACCAAGTGTTGGCGGCTGGTGCGCAAGGTTATACCTTTGCTTGTGCGGCGGAAATCATGTTGGCATACAACGGTTGGAACGCTGGCGACTTGGGCAAGTTCAAGCAGTGGATGCTCGATGTCTTTGCTACCAAGAACAAGGATTTTTTGGAACATAAGGATGCCAATACTTGTGCCAAGCATTGTTGGAGTAACTGGGACTTGGTGAACATGTGCTCTTATATGGCAATCGGTATCTTGACAGAGAAGAGTGACATGGTGAACTATGTTGTCAACTACTTCTATAAGGGCGCAGGTAATGGTTGCATTAAGTATCTCATCAATGGCGATCTCTTGTCAGATCCATTGGGTAGCGGCGAGATGTTGGCGCAAGACCAGGAGAGTGGTCGTGACCAAGGACACGCACAGATGTCTGCAATGGTTACAGCCAACTTGGCTCAGATGGCTTATTCGCTCTATGAGCAGAACAAACTCAATGCTGATGCTGTCAAACTTGACTTCTTCAGTGCCAACGACAATGCGCTCTTGAAGCTCGGTGAGTATGTGGCTTTGAGCAACCTTCGTAATGGTACAGACAATGCCAACAAGAATGGTCAGTGGCTCGTTGCTGCATCCAACATGCCTTTCAACAAGTTGGAGTATTGTATCAACTGTACTTGCAAGGATAAAAATCATAGTGCAACTCACACAGTTTTGGCTGATGATAGTGGTCGTGGTAGTGTTCGCCCAGGTTGGGAAATCTACTATAACCATTATGCCAAGGTGAAGGGGTTGACCTCTGGCTTCATCTATGTGAAGCAGATGGCAGACAAAATGCGCCCTGAATGCGGTCCTGGTGATGGCCGTTATGGTAGCAACTCCGGAGCCTTCGACCAGTTGGGTTGGAGTACATTGATGCTCTACCGCTAAGAGCAAGTCGTAATGAACGACAAGCGTTATCATATATTCGTAAATATCGCCTCTTTTCTTGAGAGGCAATTTTGAGAAATCCCTCGTCCGAATCTTTTTTGAGATTTAGACGAGGGATTTTACGTAAAGGTATTCGAGCATCCGTAATATGTTCACAATAACTAATAATACTAACTTAAAAGAAGATTAATATGAAGAAGAATTTACTTAAAGGCGTGATGGCAATGGTATTTGCTATGTTTGCAATGGGAACTTTTGCACAAGGAGAGACTAAGATGTTGACTGCATCTGGTGATACTTGGGTGAGAAGTAACAATCCAGATAACACCTGGGGAACCCAAGAAACTCTTGAGATGAAAACGGATGCTACCAATGGTCAGAACTTCTATGGCTTGTTGTCATTTGATGTCCCTGCAACTGATAATGGCTATCAAGTGAAGTCTGCCATCTTACGCTTGGTGACTAATTATAAGAAAGGTGATAGCAAGATGCGTATTTATGCCTTGACTTCTGCTGTGACAAACAAAACGACTTACAATGATGTGGCAGACCAGATAACGTCTGCTTTACATGGTGAGCCTATTGCCGAGTTTGCTATGAAAGGTGATGGCACAAAAGCTCCATTTGATCAAATCAGCGAGGCTTTTTGTTCTGTTGATGCTTGGACAAACGATATAGATGTGACGGCTTCAGTGAAGTCGCTGACAGGTGCGACTTTCTCTTTCTTTATCGCAAAGGTAATGGATCAGGCAGGAGTGTCTAATAAAATCTATTCATCAAGAGCTAAAGATATGACAAATACCAAGGTTACTCCTAACATCATCTTTAAGGGTGAAGACTTGGTTCCTCAACTTACTATCATTTATGAGAAGTCTGGTACAACAGCTATAACTCAGATAAATGCAGAGAAGGTGGTGGATGATGCTTATTATAATTTGCAAGGTGTGAAGATGAATCCAAACAACCTTCCTCATGGCATCTACATTTGTCAAGGAAAGAAAGTCGTGAAGTAATCATGGACAATAAATAAACAGTTTGTTATTAGTAGTTTAAGTATTCTTCCTGTTTCTATCGTATTGATAATAAAACAAGAACGATGAAAATAGGAAGAATACTTTTTTGTATCTGCTATCTTTCTTTTATCTCTGTGTATAAATCATCCATGACAACTACACGGTTAACGATATTGGAATACTCATTCTTCAGAAGTGAATAAGTAGTGACGAGCACTGGCTGTATACCCTTGCGGCAGTTGGTTTCTGTACGAAAGGCATTGATGCGGTTTTGCATTTTGGTGTATTCGCTTTTGGTAAATGAATAATCAGCTTGCGAGTATTTCATCTCACATATTGAGACATTCCCATCGGCACGGTCTATCACGAGGTCTATCTGGGCAGCAGGAGAACTTTCCTTGCTTCTCCATGAATAGTATTCGGTATGTATGGTGTCATATCTCAATTTGTGGATGATTTGGGGAATATGAGCCATGCATACTCGCTCAAACGCAAGACCATACCAGGTGTTCTCTTGTGGCGTGCCAATGAGGTGACGCCAATAGTGACGGTCGGTTACTCGCTTCTTGGCGAAATCGTGATAGAACTGCGAATAGAAATCTATGAGTTGATAAATTCCATTGTTCTGCATGGTGCCATTGTTGTAACGACGGATGAAGTCGCAATACTCCAAGTCATCAAGCATGGTGGTGAGATGACCATTGTTGGCGATTTTTAGCTTGTCGGCGATTTCTTGACGTGTGAGTCCTTTCTTGGTGCTTGCCAGTTGCTTGATGATGTTCACATAGCCTTCGGGCTGTTTATACAGTGAACTAAATAGGCGAGCAAATTCCTTTCTCATTTCTGCATCCTCTGAGAAAAACAGGTTGTCTATATTATCTTGTAGTTCTAAGTCGGTGTCCAACAAGCTGAGATAATAGGGTATTCCACCCATAATGCTGTATAGCTGTGTGATGGAGAGACGCGACCATCTGAAACCATGCTCTTTGAGATAGCATTCGGTTTGATATAGATCGAATGGCTTGAGGTGAATCTCATGTGTTACGCGGTTGTGCAATCCACCTTTGTTATCGATGACGTTACGAATCATCCAGGCTGTGGCAGAACCGCAAACTACAAATTTCAAGCGGTCTATCCATGAGGCTTGGCTATTCCAAAAATAGTCCAATGCATGGATAAACTTAGAGTTACGGGTGTCGAAGCAAGGTAATTCGTCCATGAATACCACCAATGGCTTTTGCTTGTTTTTTGCTTTCTCTTCAAGCAAAGCTCCTAACTGCCTGAACGCTTCCATCCATGTCTTAGCTTTTGACCCTTTATAACCATAACGGATGAGTGCTTGGTGGAAAACATCCAATTCCTCTTTCTTGTTGCCTTCCATGAAACCTGTGACATAGAAGTCGAATGTGTCTTGAAAGACATTCCTTATCAAAAATGTCTTTCCCACACGTCGACGCCCATATACTGCGATAAATTCGCATCGGTTGCTTGCCATGTATTTCTGAAACAAGCTTTTCTCTATGTCTCTTCCTATTAATTTCTCCATAGTCAGTAATCTTTATTTGGGTGCAAATATACGAAAAGTAAGCGAGAAATGCTCGCATTCGGGCTAAAGTTTGTTTTTTTTAGCACTTTTAGCCCGAATGCGAGTTCTTTAGTGTGCTCTTATCTCGATATATATGAATAAATAGTTCGCATCCTTTTGTCTCAAATACCAATCAGTTTAAGTATTCTTCCTATTTCATTCGTATTCATAATAAAAGAATAACGATGAAAATAGGAAGAATACTTTTTTTTGTATCTGCCTTGTTCCTATCGAACGGCATGATGGCACAGGCTCAACTTGATGCTAAGCAGCAAGTGCAGAATGTAAATAAGAAATTGCTTGACGTGGATAAACAACTGCAATACTGCCACAAGCAGGTAAGCAGGGCTTTGTCTGAATTGAAACTGAAGGATGGCTCTTACGACTATACGATGGAGCCTCGCAATATCCTCAAGGATGATAAGCAGAAGGGATGGAACTGCCGCAAGGCTACTGCCGAGGAATGGTGCGACGGATTCTGGCCAGGCATCCTCTGGATGGATTACCAGTTATCTGGTGATAACGCTGTTAGAACGGTAGCCGAAGGTTATACAAACAGCCTTCGAAGTATCGCCTATCGCCCATGTTATGACCATGATATCGGTTTCCTCATGTTCTGCTCATACGGTAAGGGCTATGAGGTGAATCATTCGCAAGATTATAAGAATGTGATCTTGGCTTCAGCCGACTCGCTTGCCACACTCTTTAATCCGATTGTGGGAACGATATTGAGTTGGCCACGAGAGGTTAAGCCTCGCAACTGGCCTCACAATACCATCATGGATAATATGATGAACCTCGACATGATGTTCTGGGCAGCAAAGAATGGTGGCAACAAACTCCTCTATGATTTGGCTGTAACCCATGCCAAGACTACTATGCAGAATCATTTCCGCCCTGATGGCAGTTGCTATCACGTGGCTGTATATGATACCATCAATGGCAATCTCATCAAGGGAGTGACCCATCAAGGATATGCTGACCATTCGATGTGGGCACGTGGACAGAGTTGGGCTATCTATGGTTATACCATGGTATATCGCTATACCCACAACAAGGTGTTCCTCGATTTCGCCCAAAAGGTAACAGACATTTATGTCAAGAGATTAAGGGAAACAAGCGATGACTTAATTCCTCTTTGGGATATGGACGATCCGCGTGGCTTGCAGGCTCCAAAGGATGCCAGTGCGGCTTGTGTGGTGGCTGATGCCTTGCTCGAACTGCAACAGTATGTAGGAGGAGAGAAAGGAGAGGAATACAAGCAGTTTGCCTTGCAATCACTTGCTCAACTGAGTACTCCAAAGTATCAAAGTGGCAAGAAGAATGTAGCTTTCCTCATGCACAGCACTGGTCATCACCCAGCAGGAAGCGAAATAGATGCCTCTATCATCTATGCCGACTATTATTACTTGGAGGCATTGATGCGAGCAAAAGATTTAGGTTTGTAAATGGGTTCATATATAGTATAGGTTTTTAGTTAATATTTTTAGGTTTATAGAATGTTTTAGGTTAGTTGGAATAGGTATGGTTTATGTAAGGGAAAGATAGTAGAATGGATAATGAGCCAATGATGCGAAACATGATAAAAGGTGGATGTCGAAACTCTATGGGAGTTAGGCATCCACCTTTTGCATGATATATATAGTTGTAGATTAGAGCATATATCTGGGATATGTAGTCTTTATATGATCATCGGCTGTTTCTCATTGAATAAAGAGGTTTAGGGCTATTTTGTAACCCTAAACCAATCTGCATCTATCCATCCACGATTTCCCTTGGTATTCCTTCGTTCGCTCACAAACCCCATCTTGGCTCCTATCCACTTGCCTTGGCGCATAGTGAATAAATCACCTGCGTCCTTGAAGTGCTTGCCATCCATACTATAGGCGAATTGGCATTTTCCGTCTTTCACTTTCATCTGTAGATAGATGTCGAGATAGATGGCAGGGGAGTAAGGGATAGTGTCCTTGGCTGTTGGTTTGAGCGTTGCCAAAGTCTTTTCTTCCTCTGCTTTTCCTGTGTCTGCCCCCTTGCAATAAAGTTGTTGGAGCAAGAAGTTGTCTCCCATGCGACGAACCACCAATGCCTGATAGTTCATGCCCATCATGATAAGGCCGCCATATTGGTCGTCTTCTTTGGAGGCAAAGCGTATTTTGGCTGTAGCCTCAAAGTTCTTGGCTGGTGTCTTCTGTAGCAGAAGATTGCCCGCTTCCCAAAGACTCTTGAATGGCACTGCCTCGCCATTGCTGTTTGCAGCAGGATGTGACAAGTCTGCTGTATAAAGGCGCAGGCAACCATTGTTATTTGGCATGCCCCAGAGTTGGTCATAGTTCGCATGCCATTGCCATTGCTTGCCCAGCTCCGTACTGTTGAATTCGTCTGATTCTTGTGGGTTCATCTTTGTATGAGATGCAGACTTTGGCATACGATATGTCAGGTAGGGCTCGCCACATCCATCTCCATCCTTGTCATTGCCCATCACAGGCCATCCACTCTTCCAATTCACGGGTTGCAGAAAGACGACACGACCGTATGCATACTGGTCATTAAAATGCAAGAACCAGTCTTCGCCTTGTGATGTATGCACCCAAGCACCCTGATGAGGTCCATTCACATGGGTCTTGCCTTGCGCCATCACCACCTTCGCCTCATAAGGTCCATAAACATTCTTGCTGCGCATGGCAAGCTGCCATCCATGTTGCACACCGCCAGCTGGGCACATAATCCAGTAATACCCATCACGCTTGTAGAACTTCGGTCCCTCCGTGGTGTGATTCTCCTGTCCACCATCAAAGACGATGCGTGGCTTGCCTATCACCCGAGTGCCGTCAGCCGAAAGTTCACGTACGGTAAGCACCGAATTAAATCCAGCCCTGCTTCCTGCCCAACCATTTACCAGATAGCATCTGCCATCTTCGTCCCAAAGAGGACAGGTATCTATCATACCTTTGCCTGCCAATACACATATCGGCTTTTCCCACTCGCCACCAGGGTCTTTGGTCTTTACCATAAAGATGCCATGGTCGAGGTCTCCCCAATAGATGTAGAACTCGCCTTTGTGGTAGCGGATAGCTGGTGCCCAAACGCCCTTACCGTGCTGAGGCTGATCGAAGAGTTCCTTAGGCTCCTGCTCTTGCAGGGCATAACCGATGATTTCCCAGTTAACCAAGTCCTTGCTATGAAGGATGGGTAGACCTGGGATGCAATTGAATGAACTTGCCGTGAGATAATAGTCATCCCCTACAGCCACCACGTCGGGATCGCTGTAGTCGGCATAGAGCACAGGGTTGGTATAAGTGCCATTGCCATTGTCTGGATTCCATACCTGTGAATGGTATTGGGCATGGATAGTCAACGGACTTGATAGGAGAATGCTCGAAAAGAGCAAATATGCTAACTTTTTATTCATAATCGACTTCTTTTGTAGTTGGTTTTATTGAATGTTCCTTTCTTTAGGTATATGTTATTTGTTAGTGCATACCTATTATTGTAATTTATACGTATGTCTTTTGATTATTACTTATTTTTTTCTGTACTATGTTAGGCTCTTTCATGCAATATTTATAACATGTTGGCGTTTTTTACTATATAAATTAAAGTATAATTCAAGCAAAAATGATGAATATGAAGAAAAGTATATTGGGTATTGTTTTGTTGTTGTTCTCTGCAATAGGGGTAAATGCACAAGAGACAGAAAATCCAGTTGGGAAGTTTTCTGTAATCCCTCACGTAGGTGTGGGTATCTCTAATTGGAGCAACAATGAAATCAGTTTCCAAGGTGGAGAAATGTTGAAGTCGAAATATCAAGCGGGCTTCAATGGTGGTGTTGATGTAGAATACCGTGCCACCAAGGAAGTAGCTGTAAGTTTAGGGGTGAACTATGTCCGACTGGGTTTCAAATTTCCAAGTTATCAGACAGAGAATAAAGGGAAAGATGTCACCATTCTTGAAGGATATGACAACGTCCACGCCAATATGGACTATATCCAAGTTCCTCTGAAGGTAAGAGCTTACATCACTCGTAGCTTGTCGCTTACATTAGGTGTGCAAGCTGGTTTCTTGTGCGGTGATGGTAAGTTGAAGATGGATTATACCCAGGCTACTATTGGTAAAAATGATGAAGTGACAGCTAAGGAAACGGAAACTCAGACGAAAACTTGGCCTACCAAGAATATTGATGTCTCCATCCCAATTGGTGTATCATACGAGTACATGGGTGTCATTCTGAGCGCACAATATAACCTCGGCTTAACCAATGTAAGTGACATCTCTAAAGTGACGGACAAAGGTGGCGAGTCTTACATCAACGAGAACTGCAAGAATCGTGGCTTTGCTGTGACAGTCGGCTATCGTTTCACTTTCTAATGGTAGGGATAAATGCTCGAAAAATACAAAGATACAGAAACGTATAAAAATAATATGGGCTGTCAGGATGTACTGGCAGCCCTATTACGTTAGTATGTTATGAAAAATTTGAGAGAATTGAAACTTCACAGTTTCGTAATTGTTTTACTAAACATGATTTTTATATAGAGAAAGCATAGAAATTACTACTTCAATATGGTGGGAGTAGGCTCTACAGTCATCTTGTCGATGCTGGAGTGCTGCATGGAGTCGACTGTCGTCGAATCACCGCCCAAGGCTACCGAAGCACCTCTTGTCGCCTTGATGGCTCCCACGTTCTCAACATTGACAGCGTCGTCTTGGAAAGGAACCTGAGCGGCATTTCCCAAGGTCAAGAAGATGGCAACAACAGCTGCTGCCTTAAACAGAGGCTTCAAGCGCTCTGTCAGTGATACGACCTTCGCCTTGTTAGGCTTCTTGGCGTATTCATCTTCTATCATAGCCATCATCTTTTGGTCGAACTCTTCGCCAAGAACCTCATTCTTTGCTTCGCTCAACTCGTATGAGAAGAGAGACTTGTAAGGCTTCAGCTCGGCAGGAAGTTCATCCTGGCTGAAGAATGTGCGAAGGATTTCCTCTTCTTCCAAAGAGGTCTCGCACTTCCAGTAGCGTTCCAAAAGTTGGTTGATGTACTTATAATCCATATCTGTCGAATTGTTGAAATCTTTGTTTTACTGTTTGACGAGCCCTAAAGATATTTACTTTTACTTGTTCCTCTGTGATTCCCAAGATAACCGCTATTTCTCTGTATGCTTTACCCTCGATGTCTCGAAGTTGCAAGCAAGTGCGTTGTTTCTCAGGCAACTCGTCAATGATGTTCCTTACGATGTGCAGTTTGTCTTTCTGAATCATTCGCTCGGATGGGGTAGAGGCTTGGTCTAATGTCTCAACTTGCTCGTCTTCCAATGAACCATTGTTGTTGTCCATCTTCTTGATGCGGTCAAGTGAGAGATTTCTTGCGATGGTAAGGCTGTAGGCTTCGATGGAATCGAGTTGCTGCCATTTCTCGCGAGAGTTCCAAACTTTTATCAGGGTATCCTGTACGACATCTTCTGCTTCCTCCCTGTTGAGAGTAATGCGGAGTGCCAACCTGAAGAGTTTGTTCTTCAGTGGCAAAACATCGTTTTGGAAACTGATTTCTTTCATCCCTCTATAATCAATGACGATTGGGTTATGAGAAAGTTACAGCAATCCTTTGCTTTTAACCTCTATTAACCTTTCTCTTGGTTTATTCTTTGTTTTAATTCTCTCTTATGAAGAATCCTCACGCATGTTAATGTAAGAGAATTCTTCGTTCTTCACTTAATTACAGTACCATGCTTTCCGTCGATGGCTGTGGCAAGGGTAATAATAACCTCTTTCACGCCTGCATCGATGGCAGCGAGAGCATTCTCCAATTTCGGAATCATTCCGCCTGCTACGGTTCCGTCAGCCTTGTACTTCTCAAAATCTTCATGGGTAATCACAGAAATAACGCTGTCGTCATCGTCAGGATTGCTCAACACACCTTTCTTCTCAAAGCTGTAGATGAGAGTCACATCATAGTATGGTGCCAAGGCCTTAGCGGTCTCGCTGGCGATGGTGTCTGCGTTGGTGTTAAGTATGTTGCCCTTGCCATCGTGGGTCAGTGGAGCCATGACGGGAGTAATGCCTTCCTCGATGAGTGTCTGAAGCATTTTGCCATTGGCACGTTCTACGTCGCCAACGAATCCAAAGTCGATGCCGTCTTTCAAAGGACGCTTGTGACTATGGATGACATCCATGTCGGCTCCTGTCAAACCGAGTGCGTTAACGCCGTTGGCTTGGAGCTTTGCCACGAGGTTCTTGTTGACCAAACCACCATATACCATGGTTACCACTTCGAGCATGTCGGCATCTGTGATGCGACGACCATTCACCATCTTGCTCTCTATGCCGAGTGCCGCAGCCACCTTGGTGGCACGGCGACCGCCACCATGTACCAACACTTTCTTGCCAGGAATGGCAGCAAAGTCTTTCAAAAGCTGCGCCAACTTCTCGCTGTCTTCAACGATGGCACCGCCTACCTTTACAATTGTTACTTTATCCATAATAAAAATCGTACTTTTGTAATTCCCTACAAAAGTACGATTAATTTGATGAATAATCAAAGATATGATTATTTCTTTTTATTCTTTAACGATTCTTGCTGTTATAGCCTATCTTTCGTCATTATTATTTCTTGCAGCAGTTGCCTTCTTTTTTCTCTTCTGCCTTGCAGCATCCTTCTTTTTTCTCGCCTTCAGCTTTCTGCTTGCAGCAACCATCAGTTTTTTGTTCGGCAGCTTTCTGCTTGCAGCAACCGCCATTTCCGTTTTCTGCTTTCTTGGCACATCCCTTGCAACCTTCTTTCTTGGCATTCTCGGTTACAACGGTAGCCTCATAACCAATCTTAGCAAAACCTTTGGCGATCTTCTCTGGATTGGTCTTGTCGGCATCGTACTGGATGGTTACTTTCTGCTCAGGTACACTTGTGGAAATCTCCTTGATACCTTTCTCGAAGCGGAGGTTGCCCTTGATCTTGTTCTCACAGTTCTCACAGTGCATCTGTGGAAGGGTGGTGAACACAACGGTCTTGATGTCCTTGGCAAACATGCCGATGGCAAATACTAACATTGCCATGATTGTCATCATCTTTTTCATAATTCTTTCCTTTCTTATTTTTTAAGTTGATTTATAATCTGTCATTTATCATTTATTATTCCTCTTAGAGTCTTCCGAAGTTGACACGGATTCCAACATAGCCCATGGCTCCATTGATAGGTCCCCAGACCATATTGGTGTCGAATTGACTTCCCCATGGGTTCATGGCGTCGACTACCGGGTGCTTCTGCTTGAAGCCTGTGAGGTTCTCACCACCGATATAGATGGAGAAGTGTCGGAACCAACGGGTGATTTGTCCGCTGAGCAGTCCGTATGCCTTGAAATTCTCATCCCATGATGGCTCTCCATTGGCGAGTGTGTATGCCTTAGGCATTCTGCCACCACCGTTCAGTTGCAGGGTGGCATCAAATTGCCAAAGACCTAAAGGTGTCTTGTAGGATGCAGATACCAATCCCTTGTATTTACCGAGAAATGGCTTGTCCATTCGAATACCATCGTAGGTCTCTTTTACGTAGTTGCGGCGATAGGCTGCAGTCAGTGTCATGCCTTTGAATAGAGGATAAGTAGCGTCTACTTGGAATACATGTGAGTAGCTTTTGCCATCCAGATTCTCGATGCGGACTTCATGGACATTGCTGTCAAAGTTGATGACAGCTTGGTTCTGGAAGTTGGTATAGTAATATTCGGCGTTCAATTTCAGCGTCTGTCCCAACAATGGAATGTTCAACTGGCTGCTGATACCATAGTTCCATGCTTCCTCTTGCTTCAAATCATCAGCGATGACAAGCTTTCGACTGCTTGCCAAGAGATAGTTGTTCTCGGCAAGGGCATGAACAGAACGGTAGCCTTTTCCTGCGGAAAGTCGGAAACCGATGATGTCGTTGGCTTGCCACTTGACGTGGAAACGAGGGGTGACGAAGTTGCCGTAATGACTGCTGTGGTCAGCACGGATTCCTGCCATCACGATCAACTTGTCGTTGAGGTTGTAAGTGTATTGGGCATAAATGCCTGGCACGGTTTCCTTTTCGTTGTCACGTGTCTTGCCGATAGTGTTATCATCGGTCAGGCGGTATTGCTGTCCCAGATAATCGTGGTTGAGGCTAAGACCTGTCGAGAGATTGTGCATCTTGTTGAAATTGTGCTCAAACATGAGTGATGCATATATGTTCTTCTCGTTTACGTAGTAGGTCTTGTGTCCATAGAGGGCATCTTCCTCATGCATGGAACCTGTTGCCATGAGTGCGATGTTGGTGCCATGCTCCTTGTTGAGGATGAAGGCATGTTTCATGTAAGCCTCGTAACGGTCTGTCTTGATGTCTATGCCATACAGTTCCTTTCCTTCCAAGTGCTTCTTCATTTCATCGTCCAGCTCCTGGAGTGTCTGTCCGCCACGTCGATGCTCACTAATCATAGAGATGCCTGCTCTAAGCATATAGTGGTCAGACTTGTAAATCCAACGGTTCTGCAAGTTGTATTGCAGGATATTTGGCATGTCTTTGAAACCATCCATGTTCATGTCGTTGGCTCCCCATCGGTTCTCGTAGTGAGTGAGGACTTCGGTGGTGAGCTTGTCGTTGAGGTGAACATTGCCTGAGGCGTTGGCTTCCAATTTGCCATCGGTGTCACCATAGAGGTTGGCTTCTACTCCAGGCTCGTCATCAGCCTTGAGATATTCCACGTTGATTTGTCCTGTGATGCTCTCGTAACCAGCCTTTACGGATGCGGCTCCCTTGCTTACTTGGATGCTTTTCATCCAAGGTCCTGGCACATAGCCCAATGAGAAAGGTGCGGCGGCACCACGAAAGTTGGGAAGATTCTCTGTCATCATCTGTACATAGGTACCAGAGAGACCAAGTAATTTGATTTGTCGGGCACCAGTGGCGGCATCGCTGTAGTTGACATCTACCGAGGGGTTGGTGGTAAAACTCTCACCAAGATTGCAACAAGCCGCCTTGAATAGTTCGTCCTTATTGATGATGGAGCCATTGATGGCACCTGCCATACGAGAGAGTCCTGCTTTTCTGCTTACTACGGTGACCTCTTGTAGGTTTTGGTCGGCAATGGTATCTGGGAACTCTTTGTTTGAATCTGCGTTTTGCGCTATGGCGATGGAAGGCAACAGTAAGGTTGCGCTAAATATAATATGTCTTGTGTTCATGAATTGTCTTGTTTCTTTTCTTTTAAGAATCTATTTGTTTTATCTTTCTTTTTATCGTTGTCAACGACATTCTTGTCTTGTAGATGCCGTTGCTATAGGTATGGATACGATAATCCTCCCTATTCATGATAGGTATGGATAGGTTCTTAAAGAATCAAATGGTCAAGACACGAAGAATATGGAGATATTGCCGTGGAGGTGGACTGAAAAAGTCTGTTGGCAAGAAACTCCTGGTAGATTCCACTTGTTGTGGAATCAGTTGAAACAAATGCCAGTCGTTGATGATGGTGACCAATGGCAGAAGGACATGGAAGTCGAAGGCCAAGGGTTGTGCCATCGTTGTCGGGGATAAAGACACACTCGAAACCGTCATGCATTTCTTGGATATTGGCATACATTTCTTAGTTGTTGGTATGCAATTCTCTGTGTTTGTCTTGAGGTTTCCCAACAACATCGTGGTCTTTCCAGAACATGAGCAATGGTGAAACGTCACACCGCTCGCCATGACAACAAGCGTTATGGCAAGTACCGAGGTGATTATTATGTTCAACAATTTCTTCATATTCGGGTGCAAAATAACGCAGATTTTTTGAAATAAGCAAATATTTGGCTGCTCTTTAATGTTTTTTATGGGAAAATATATAAATGTTTTGAAGAGCATTTAATTTCTCCTGCAAAAAGTTATGGTTGGTAACTGGTAACTCATAGTTTCTCGAATCATAAAACTACGAGTTCGTTTTTTAAAACATCATCAGGTATACAAGAAAGTACTTCCAATGATGACAGTTGAAAGTACTTCCTTGGGTAGTAAAAATCAATGATTAGTATCTCATTCCTATTGTAGCATAAACTCCACAGTAGTTTCTTACTTCATGGGTATGGGAGTTGATATATTTAAACCCGACACCAATATATGGCAAGACTTTCTTTTTGATGGTGTTGCCATGCATTGTGATGCCAATGTCATAGGTTGTATTCTTCCAATCGGTATGCCCCACACTATTCAAAAATGAAGCTTGGAGATCGTAGGTTACTCCATGTGTGGCAGGTTTGCCCAACTGATAGCCGATGCCAACTCCCAAGCCTGTGCCGTTTCTGTAGGTCTTGATTCCGTCTTCTTTATGCAAGCCAAGTTGATTTTCTAACTTGACTGAGCCATAAAACCGGGGGGGGTAAAGTTGTAACCTACGCTGAAGTTCAGAAACAGTGGGTCAATGTCATGTTGTTTCATACCCGTCTCTACATTCACGTCAAAGAAGCATTTGTCTAAAAAACTTTTGCCTTGACCAGAAACCGATTGCTCTTGAGCATTTGCTGAAAGGATTAAAGTTGCACCTATCAGCAGAAGTGATAATCTCTTCATATCTCTTTAGTTTTTAAGTTATTGCTGTTCAACTTTTATTTCAACTAAGTCATCGGCAACGTCAGCCATTACGTATAAAACTCTTTTTTTCTTGCTTTGATTTGGCTCTGCTATTAATTTCATCTTCGGCTCACCACTACTCATGACGACCGTTAACCATTCGTTTTTTAAAATAAACGAATCTTTTGGATTTAGTATGTTAACTGGTAACGACTTGCCATCTCCATTATAATTGGCAATTTCAATATTGTTGGGTATGGCATCACCTGAAACTATTTTATAGCCACCTTCATTGGAGAAAGTTATTTTGCCAGGATAACCATAGTTGTTAGTGTTGTCACAGGCACCAGCGAAAAGAATAACTTCTAAAAGAAGAAATGAAAGACTTAGTATTTTCCTCATATTTATAATTAATTTATGGTTTATCATACATGATAATTCTTACATGATGATTATAATTTTTCTTTTGTGTATGCCAATTGGAATCAAACTCATTTTCGGAATTATTAAGCTTGAAAATGCCATCGACGTAATATCCATTGCAATCTCCACCCCATCCAAAATCACAATGTACCATTTTGCATGTTTCTTTTTCAACTTTAGTATTAATTACTTTTCCGTTTTGAGACTTCGTGGTGGTTATATTTCGATTTTTTATTTTATAGCCATCTATTATCCATGCATGACTGCTTGTTATATCCAATCCAGGAATAGCATAAATTATGACAGGGCAACCTTTGTCTATCATGGATGTAATTCTATCATACTTATAATTATACCTTTTCACATTTGCATAGCCCATCTTGCTTAAGAATGAGGACGCATGGCTTGGTATAGTAAATGTTCCTTGGTAAAAATACCAAGATTCGCACCATTCCGCAATACCCCTTAGAAGTACAGCTGCTGAACGTTTGCCGGCATCATTATAAATGTTTGACAAAGAATTCCAATCTACACAGTTTCCATTGTAGCTAAAATAGCTTGGTGTTTGGAAATGAGTGAGAATTTTTGCCAATGCCAAAGGAAAACAACCAGCAGGAACTCGTCTTTTGTGACCAAATAATAAATATTTTCTTTTTTTAGGATAGAGATCATTAAATGGAGAATGTTGGTTCCACGCACTGTAAGAGAATAACAAAGGTGTTGAATAAACGTCAGAAACCCAATGACTTTTTTCTACAGTAGTTTTAGTAGAATTGTTACTATTGCTACCTCCATTCCCAATCATATCTTCACGTTCTAATTCATTTAAAGCATATTTTAAACATAAATCCATTGTTTTTCTATTATGCTCGGAAGCTGATTGCTGATCAATGCTTCTTGTTTCTGGATACATTTCAATAAGATTTCCATTTTCATCTTCTTCACCCTCATTTCCAAAAGAAAAATCACCAATCCAATAATCATTTATGGTACTATCAAGTGGAGAAAATGTGTTCGGATTTAAAAATAATTCATCAGGGTATTCTTCTACAGAAATCAATCCTTCACCTGTTTTTGGATAGCCATCATAAATAGGTCTTTTTGTGTCTTGAAGATCTGCTTTAGCCGCTTCAATATCACTTTGTGTTATTGAACCTTCTGATGTGATAGCTATTACTTCGTCATCAATTCTGTCATCTGCAGACAAGATAGCATATCCTTGCTCATCAGAAAAGTTTACTGCATACATAATTGTATTGCAATCTTTTGGTAACTTGTCTGCTCGTGTGCCAATATGATTAGGATTAATTGCGATTATATTTTCTATGTTGTCAATACTTTTTGTAGCTCTGGTTTCTATATCTGCCTCTAAAAAATCTTTGAGATTTTCTTTAGCTTGTGCAACAGAAATAGTATGCAAAGTTACGAGTTGATTCGGTGTTGTAGACTGTTGTGAAAAACTAATGTCATCTTGACATGAAATCATTCCTGTCAGTGCCAAGATTAATAAATACTTTTTCATAATGATTATAATTTTATGTTAATATTACAGTTGATTATATCTCACCCCAATACGTTACACCATTAATAGTGATAATTATATAATTCGCTTTTTCAATGTCTCTCATTGGAATGTTAAACTCCATACATGATGATGTTATTGAACACACTTCATATATAATGTTGTCAGAATTATCAATTAGAGTCATTCTAAAATTAGCACCCGATGGAAGAGAATAGACTTCTATAAAATTGTTGTCAATCTCCACGATGGGCATTTTACGTTTGGGAGGTGCATGACGAATCTGCCCGTTTTCTTTGTCATTCGGCTCCGATAGCATGCTAATAGGAACCCTTATTCTATCTGCACTCACATCTCCTATTATCATTAGACTTAGGAAAGCGATTAATAAAACTTTTTTCATTGTTATAGTTCATTTAAATTTTGAGCGCAAAGATAAAAGATTTTAGAATACGAGCCAAAGAATTGGATGTACAAAGTGTGTACAAATACGATTGGTTGGAAAGTACATTAATGTACTTTCCTGCATAATAGTTTGATTGTTAGTCGATTAAAGGGATTTTATAATCTCGTCCCACTCTGCAGGAGTTCCCCTTTGTTTCCCGAACGCTTTCTTGTACATTCTGCGTCTTGATGCTGATATTGCCTCTTTTGAAACATGTACAAAATGTGCTATGTTGGTTGGAGATATGCTTATTTTGATAAGTAAACATATTCTGTATTCGTTCAAAGAGATTTTATCAAGAAAGCCATGTAGATTCTTGTCAAAATCGATATACACGGAATTGACTAGTTCTTGCAATTGTTTCCATTGTTCTTCGGAAAAGCGATATCTATTCATGTTTATTTCTGTAACAATGGTCTTGTAAATTTCAGAATTCGCAATAATTCCATGCTTATTAGCAACATTGTCTTTTTCCCTCGCATCAGCTTTTCTCTTTAACTCTTTATATTTTTCAAGTTTAAATTCCAATATAATTTGTTTTTGTTTCATGTATCTTACTTTCATGTAGCTATATAAAACTAAAAACACAATTATGATTGTTGCCATAATCAAACCTGTTGTCTTTAACAGATTTGATTTTTGTAGATTTTTATTTTCAATTTCCTTTATGTTATAATTATATGACTGCTCTGCTTGTTTGACAGCGATTGCATTATTTTCCTTATTAACGGAATCTGTATAATTCTTGTACATGGATAGCTGACCAAGGAATGTACTATCTTTGCTGCTATTAGCTTTTTCAAATAAAAGACTTTCTATTGCATATTGTTTTGCAAAAACATTTCCTTCACAGAAAATTCGTTTTTGGCAATAGTCTATATTATGCCTATCTTTGAAATGTGTGTAAATCTTCAATGCCGTAACAAGCATACCGCTTTTGTCAGAAATGTCCTCCATGTTATTGACGTAATATTTTACATGCAAAAGAGCACTATCCCATTTTTGCTGTTTTACATACAGAGCGGCAAACTCATGATGAAAACATTGAAGCATGAAATCGTCTTTTTCTTTTTTTGCCAATTTTAATCCCTTTAAGAAAAATATTTCAGCATTTTTCAAATCATCTTGTCCTCTATAACTTTCACCAATATCCCGTGTGTCATAAAGCATATTTCTGGTATTCCCGCCAAGCGAGTCTGCTTTCCAAGCAAGCATTAATGCCTTTAAAGCTTCTTTGTTTAAATCAACATATCGATATACGTTTGCCATTTGGCAATAGATGTCACCTTGCAAGGCATAGTTATCCTTGCCTACCATCTCTTTAGCTTTTTGAAAGCATTTAAGAGCAGTAGGTTTGTCGCCAATCTCATAATTGATTCGTCCTGCATAGAAATAGGCTTCGGCAAGTAAATTGTCATTTCCCGCACCCTCAAAGAATGAAACCAACGAATCAATCCGTTCTTTTTGATTGGTAATGGGACGATAAGCCTTGTCTGTTGCCTTTATTCGAAGTAGTTGGTAATACTTCTTGTCGGCAGTAGACATGTTATTGCCTGCATGATATATACTGTCAAGCATCATTTCTCCTTGCTCATAATCAGTAGATAGTATTTTGTCTACTTTCATTAATGTCGGGGAAAAGGTTGGGGTACAGCCATAAAGCGTAAGCAGGATCATGCTAATCAACCAGAGTTTGCTAAGATTTCTTCTTTCTCTCATTCTTGTCTCGCTTTTGGAGTTTTAAAAAGAGCACTTTGAAGTGCTCTTTTTGTCCTTATGATTGTAGATAGGTATAAATCTATTGCAGATAGGTATATCCGAAGAGACCATTGCGGTAAGTGCCAAGGAATTCCTTGCCCTCATCGAGCGAAATCTTTCCTTCTTTCACGCTCTTGGTTACCCATTGCTCTAACTGACGTACGAGTTTCTTAGGGTTGTACTGTACGTAATCCAAAACTTCCTCTACGGTCTCACCATCAAATATCTGGTCGATGCTGTACTTGCCGTCCTTCACTGAGATGTGGGCGGCATTGGTGTCGCCGAAGAGGTTGTGCATATCACCTAAAATCTCTTGGTAAGCTCCAACGAGGAACACACCGAGATAATAAGGCTCATTCTTCTTCAATGGATGGAGTGGCAACACATTGCCAATGTGCCCATCTGTTACGAAGTTCGCTATCTTGCCATCGCTGTCGCAAGTGATGTCTTGCAAGGTGGCATTGCGGGTAGGACGCTCATCCAAGCGTTGGATAGGCATGATAGGGAAGAGCTGATCAATGGCCCAACTGTCTGGGAGACTCTGGAACAAGGAGAAGTTGCAGAAATACTTGTCTGCAAGGAGCTTGTCGAGGCCTCTCAACTCTTCTGGAACATGCTTCATATGCTTGGAGAGGTTGTTGATCTCGTGGCAAACGCTCCAGTACATCGCCTCAATCTCAGCACGGGTCTTCAAGTCTACGATGCCGTGAGAGAACAACTGCAAGGCCTCGTCACGTATTTGCTCCGCATCGTGCCAATCCTCCAACATGTTGCGAGGGTTAAGGTTGTCCCATATTTCATACAAATCCTTCACCAACTGGTGGTCTGACTCCTTTGCCTCAAACTCCTCTGGCATCTCAGGCAAGGAGGCGGTCTCCAATACGTCGATGACCAATACGGAGTGGTGTGCAGAGAGGGAACGACCACTCTCGGTGATGAGGTTTGGATGCTCGATATTATTCTTGTTGGCTGCTTCTACAAAGGTGTATACACAGTCGTTTACATATTCCTGGATGGAGTAGTTAACAGAACTTTCGCTGCTTGATGAACGAGTACCATCATAATCGACACCCAATCCACCACCACAATCCACGAAGTCGACATTGTAGCCCATCTTGTGGAGGTTGATATAGAACTGTGCAGCCTCACGAAGGGCAGTCTGGATGCGGCGTATCTTGGTAATCTGGCTACCGATATGGAAGTGAATGAGGCGCAAGCAGTCGCGGAACCCCATCTCGTCTATCTTGTTGAGGGCAGTAAGCAACTCGGCACTGGTGAGACCAAACTTAGAGGCATCTCCACCACTCTCTGCCCATTTGCCAGAGCCTGAGGAGGCAAGCTTGATGCGGATACCGATGTTTGGCTTCACATTGAGCTTCTTGGCAGCTTTGGCAATGATGTCAAGCTCATTGAGCTTCTCCACGACGATGAAGATGCGCTTTCCCATTTTCTGGGCGAGCAAGGCAAGTTCGATGTAGCTCTCATCCTTGTAGCCATTGCAGATGATGAGCGAGTCGCTTTGTGCCTGAACGGCGATAACGGCGTGGAGCTCTGGCTTTGAGCCAGCCTCCAGTCCGAGGTTGAACTTCTTGCCGTGCGAGATGATTTCCTCAACGACAGGCTGCATCTGGTTTACCTTGATAGGGTAGATGACAAAGTTTTCTCCCTTGTAACCATACTCTTCCTTTGCCTTTTGAAAACAGCTGGCTGTCTTCTCGATGCGGTTGTCGAGGATGTCTGGGAAACGGAGCAATACGGGAGCGTTGATGTCTCGTAAAGCCAACTCGTCCATGATGTCACGCAGGTCTATCTGCGTGTTGTCCTTGCATGGAGTTACATAGACATCACCCTTGTCGTTGATGCCAAAGTAAGAAGTGCCCCAACCATTGATGTTGTAGAGCTCCTTCGAGTCTTCGATAGTCCATTTCTTCATTTCTTTTCTACTTGTCTTGCTAATGATTAATGTATGAAAGTGATATGTTTATATTTAACGAGTTAAAGGTAAGCAAGCTCAAGGAGCCTGCTTACCTTTATTATTTTATACGTTTAATAGTTGGCGGAGATTCTTGACCGCCTGTTCTACCTTGTCGGAATTATCCATCACGTTGATGTTGAGGATGTGCTTGGCTTTCTCGTAGAAAGGGGCGCGTTGTTGCAATTGCTCACGGATGAAGACATCTACTTCTTCTGGAGTCTTGTTGAGCAACAGGGGGCGAACTCCCTTTCCCATCTTCAGGTGGGCATGAATCGTTTCAGGGTCGGCCTTGAGATAAACGGTCTCGCCCTGTTGGTTCATGTAGTCCATGTTGTCGAAGAAACAAGGAGTGCCTCCACCGCAACTTACCACTACGTTCTCAAACTCAGCTACTTCGTGTAGCATGTTGTGCTCAATCTTTCGGAACCCTTCTTCGCCTGCATCATCGAAAATCTGCTTGACGGTCTTGCGCATGCGGCTCTCGATGTACCAGTCGAGGTCGTAGAACATGCAATTCAGTTCCTTGGCGAGTGCCTTGCCGATGGTGGTCTTGCCAGCACCCATGTATCCTATGATGATAATTGACTTCATTTCTCTCTTATTCCCTGTTAACGTGATTATTTTCTGCGACGGGCAGGCTTTGGCTCTGGAGCTTCCTTGATGATGGTCATACATTCGTCGTAGGTGAGTTTTTCCGCTGACTCCAACTTGTTCTTTGGAAGGCGGTAGTTCTTGCCATCGTATGCGATGTATGGACCATAAGGACCATTCAGAATCTCCAACTTGTCGTCTTCCTCGAAAGTCTTGAGATGGCGTTTCTTCTCTGCGTCACGCTTCTCTTGTATCAGTTCGATGGCTCTCTCCAAGGTGATGCTCATCGGATCTTCTCCCTTAGGAATAGAAACGTATTTGCGATTGTGGAGAACGTAAGGACCGAATCTTCCTGCTCCAATCGTGATGGTGGCACCTTCGAATTCACCTACCTCACGTGGAAGCTTGAACAATTCCAAAGCTTCTTCGAGGGTGATGGTCTCGATGCTCTTGTCGCTTGGGAGCTGGGCAAACTGAGGCTTGTCCTTGTCGTCAGCAGAACCTATCTGAACCACTGGTCCGAAACGTCCAATCTTTACAAATACAGGGCGCCCAGTCTTAGGGTCGTTTCCTAATTCGCGTTCGCCAGCCTTATGCTCGCTTCTGGCATTCATCACTTGGTCTACCTCTGGCTCAAACTCTTTGTCGAAAGTCTTCATCCATTTGTTCCAGTCGGTCTTGCCCTCGGCGATGTCATCAAACTTCTGTTCCACGTTGGCGGTGAAGTTGTAGTCCATGATGCCAGGGAAGTTCTCCATCAGGAAGTCGTTGACCACGATACCGATGTCGGTAGGCAATAGCTTGCCTTTCTCAGAGCCAGCCATCTCTTTCTTTACCTTTTGGGTTACCTTGATGCCCTTGAGTGAGTCGATGGTATAAGAACGTTCCTCACCCTTCTTGTCTCCCTTTTGCACGTATTCACGCTGTTGGATGGTGCTGATGGTTGGGGCGTATGTAGATGGACGTCCGATACCCAAGTCTTCCAGTTTCTTGACGAGGCTTGCCTCGGTGTATCTCAATGGTGCAGCGGAGAATTTCTCTGTCGCGATGATTTCTCTGCGTTGCAACTCGTCTCCTTCCTTCATGGCAGGGAGGATATGTGTAGACTCGTCTGCGTTCTCCTCATCGTCGGTAGATTCACGATATACCTTGATGAAACCGTCGAAGACGACAACCTCACCATTGGCAATAAATTTCTCGTCGGTGTTGTCGATGTTGATGCTGATGGTGGTCTTCTCTATCTGGGCGTCTGCCATCTGTGAGGCGAGGGTGCGCTTCCAGATAAGTTCATAAAGACGCTTCTCTTGGCTGGTGCCATCAATGGATGTCTCGTTCATATAGGTAGGGCGAATAGCCTCGTGAGCCTCTTGCGCACCTTTTGAATGGGTGTGATAATTGCGTGGCTTGCTGTATTCGTCGCCATATACCTTTACAATCTCATCCTTGCTGGCATTGATGCAGAGCGAAGAGAGGTTGACGCTATCAGTACGCATGTAGGTGATACGTCCACTTTCGTACAGTTTCTGGGCAATCATCATGGTTTGGCTCACGGTGAATCCCAACTTGCGTGCGGCTTCCTGTTGAAGTGTAGAGGTCGTGAAAGGAGGTGCAGGTGTACGTTTCAGTGGTTTCTTGCTGACTGCTTCCACGGAGAACTTTGCCTCCTTGCACTTTTCCAAGAACGCATCTACTTCCTCATGGGTCTTGAAACGCTTGTCAAGCTCAGCCTTCACCTCGGTTGCGCCACCATCCTCATTGATGAGGGCAAAGATGGCATTGACACGATAGTATGGCTCGCTCTGGAACTTCTGTATTTCTCTTTCACGTTCCACGATCAAGCGAACGGCAACACTCTGCACACGACCGGCAGAAAGAGCTGGCTTCACCTTGCGCCAAAGCACAGGTGAGAGCTTGAAACCTACCAGGCGGTCGAGTACACGACGAGCTTGTTGGGCATTCACGAGATTCATGTCCAAGTGGCGTGGATGCTCGATGGCTTCCAAAATGGCAGGCTTTGTGATTTCGTGGAAGACAATACGGCTTGTCTTTTCCTCATCCAAACCAAGAACTTCGCAAAGGTGCCAACTGATGGCTTCTCCCTCGCGGTCCTCATCGGAAGCCAACCAAATCTTTTTGGCTTGCTTTGCGTTTGCTTTCAATTCTGTGACGAGCTTCTTCTTTTCCTCAGGAATCTCATAGTCTGGTTCCATGGTCTTCTCGTCTATACTAAGTTCCCTCTTCTTCAAGTCACGGATGTGGCCGTAAGAAGACATCACCTTATAGTCTTTACCTAAAAACTCTTCGATTTTCTTAGCCTTTGCAGGGCTCTCGACGATTACTAAATTTTCTTGCATAAGCTTTACACAATTATTTTCGGTTGGCAAAAGTAAATAAACTTTTTGCTTATACCTTATTATATAGTGATTTTTTTTGGTTTTTTAATGTTTTCGGGCTAAAAACTATGCAAAGCTATCGGTTTTTCCAAAAATCTGTACAAAAAAAGTATATTATATTACTTGGCAAAGTATATTAATATAAATCGCCAAGTAATATAATATACTTGAGGAAGTAGCTTATTGTGCCTTTGAAAGGAATCGTCTCAGTCCTTTCTTGATGGAGTCGAAGGCGAAGTCGTCTATACTGATGTCCGACAATGGAATCCAATAGTAGGCTTCGGCATCATCCATCGCCTCGATATGAGATAGGTCTTTCACCTTTATCTTGAAGAACATGTCGAGGGTGTGCACTAAGAAACCTGAATATAAATAGGTATTGGGATAACAGAATTGGTAAGTTATTTCGATGGCATCCAAACCTGTTTCTTCCTTCACTTCTCTTGCCATTCCCTCTTCGCCAGTCTCGTCCATGTCCACAAAACCACCAGGAAGGTCGAGCATGCCTTTGCCAGGGTCGTTTTTCCTGCGTACCACTAAGAGTTCGTCTTTCTCGTTGAGGATGAAAGCAACGGTGGCACTGCTCGGATTTAGGTAATAGGTGAAACCGCAATCCTTGCATTTCTTGCTCTTGATATTGTTGATCTCAAAGTGAGAGGAGCCGCAAACGGGGCAATACTTGAATTTGTCTAAAACGTGAGACATAGCAATTACCAATTGTCGGTTCGGAAAGGGAAGAGAGGAAGACCACCAGCGTTCGCAAGGTTGCCCAACTGGAAGTTGCGGAAGCAATAGCGTAATGCTACAGGCTTCTTTACCTCAGGGCTTGTCACAATGATGCATTCGTTCCAACCATCATTGCCGCCTTCTTGCCAGAAGTGCTTGGCGGTAGCCTTGTGGAAAACCTTGTCCTCGCCTGCAACCTCAAAACCTTCGATGCCTTCGAAACGGTTGTAAGCTCCAAACTCATTGTCGAAATGTACCTTTACGGTGTCACCTACTATCTTCATCTCCTTGAAAGTCATGCTTTCGCAGATGAGTGATTTCATGCCGTATGTCTTGTTGAGTGCTTGCAAGGCAAGGCGTTCGCCTACTTGCTGCTTCTGGCATGGGTGGATTTGCTCAACCTCGTAAGGATAAACTAAGTCCTCGGTGCAGACGATGCCACTGTTAGGGATTATCTTGGCGGCATTGAATTGCTGCTCACGGAGCTTAGGACCCCAGTCACCATTGACGTCGCCATTGTGATAAGGGGCAATCTGTACGAAATAGAATGGTAACTCACCCTGCTTGAAGTCACGACGCCATTGGGCTACGAGGTCGGCGAGACGTTTGGTGTATTGACCGTCTGGGTCGCCTACGTTAGAGCACCCCTGGTAGAAAAGGATACCCTTTACGGTATAGTTGAGGATAGGGTGGAAGGTTCCATTGCCCCAAAGGAGAGGGTAGTGGAAGTCCCACTTGAATTTCTTGCTCTTGACAATCTTGGCAGAGTCAACGTCCTCGTTGGTGTTCTTCTTCAGATAGTCGCGGTCGAGCCAACTTTCCACACGGGTACCACCCTTGTTTGCCATGACGAGACCTACAGGGATGTCCAATGCCTTGTTGACAACCTGTGCAAAGAAGTAGCCTGTAGCCGATGCTTCCCCTACAGTCTCCGGATTGATTTCTTTCCATTCACAGTTGGCATCGTCTAAAGGCTTGTTGCTCATCACGCTTGGAATCTTTACATAGTGAACACCTTTATAATTGTTGGCTTCGAGTACTGCCTTGTTGTAGCCTTGCACAGGGCAGTTGCCGAAACCTTTTACAGGCATTTCCATGTTGCTCTGTCCTGCGCAAACCCAAACCTCGCCTGCCAAGACATTCTTTAATGTGGTCTTCTCGCCATCGTCGAAAGTGATGGTAAGAGGTGTGTAGCTTGCCTTAGGAGTCTGAACCTTGACAGCCCATTTGCCGTCCTTGCCAGTTTTGGCGGTGTAAGTCTGTGAAGACCAGGAGGTGGTGATGCTGACATCCGTTCCAGGTTTGTCCCATCCCCAGAGGTTGGCTTCTGAATTTTGTTGGAGAATCATGTTGTCTCCCAAGATGTGAGGCAACTTCACTTTAGCCTGTGAACCCGTAAAAGTGAGGGCCAAGGCTGCGAGAGCTAATAGTTTCTTGTTCATTTTTTTTAGTGTATTAAGTTTGATTGATTACAAAAGGTTTTTGTTGATGTTTAAGTGGTTAAGGAAGGCTTCCTTAACCACCTATTTCTTATAATAAGTTCTTGATGGCAGTGTCGATGTCCTTGATTTGTACATCGCGTGCCTGAAGGGTGTTGCTGCGGTCAATCAAGAAGAAGGTAGGGATGCTCTGGACATTGTAGAGCTGGAGGCTCTGTCCCTGGATGCCACCTTCGTCACGAACACAAACCCATGGGATGGCAGAGGTGGATGTCTTCCAGAAATGCTCGTCTGGGTCTACGGAAACTTGATAGATTTCCAAGCCTGCCGAATGGTATTTATTGTACAATTCACGAAGCATCATGATGCGCTTGGTGCTCTCGCTGCTTGCAAAGAGGTGGAAGTCGAGCAATACCACCTTGCCCTTGAGGTCGGTGAGATGGCGGACTACTCCCTTGTTGTCTTGCAATGCTAAGTCGATGCAACCATTTACTTGCACCTTGCTTGCGTCGATTCGCTGCTCGGCCATCTGGTTCTCGATGATGCGTACGTCCTTCATGCCTTGTATGGCGATGTTGTGGAGGTTCTTGCCACGTTCGGCGTTAGGGTAATAAGTGTCCCAACTGGTGGCAACGGCGGCAAATACCTTGATGTCGTCCTTGTTGTTGCGAGGGTTGAAGATGAGCGAGTTGGTTCCCCCCACCTGGATGGTCTGGAAAAGAGCATAGTAGGAAGAGGCTCTCATCGGTGCCTTGAAGATGTAATTGTTCTTGATGTCTTGCTTGTACTCGTTGATGACACGGCCAACGACCAAGTTGACAGAGTCAATGCCCAAGTTAGGGTTCTTTACGATGTTGTTGATGACGTTTTGCAAGTTCATCTGCTTGAGCGACAACTCCTTGATGGTAGAGCAGTTCTCAGAACCTTCCACGTCATACTTGAAGGTCATGGTAGGGTAGGAAGCCTTCACATTGACGGTCTCTGTGGAGTCGATGGAAAGGTTGATGGTCTGGTTGGCGATTCTCAGACGATAGAACTCTGGTGAAACAGTATCCATGGCATTCTCCTCGAAGGTGAAGGAGCCATCCTCTCCCAATTTGACAGAGTCGATCTTCTCCGGACCATTGAGGCTGATGTTCTCCAGGTAAAGCATGGAGTCCTTGGCATCTGTGATGTTGCCGTTGATGTGAAATTTCTTGTTGTTACAAGATGCGAAAGCCAGCGCAGCTACCATAATCACTGCCACTGAAAAAAGCTTAGATATTTTCATGTATTTCTTCATTTTGCAAAATTATCGGTTGCAAAGGTAGCAATAAAATTGTGAATAATGCATCTCAGATAGATAAAATAATTAAAAATGTAGAAAATAGTTGCCCATTTATTCGTTTATTAATAATTAAAAAGGTAACTTTGCAGCGTTTTATATATTTAGATGTTAGACAAAACAATAAGTTTTTTAATTTTAGATGAACGTAATTACAAAAAGTGTTCAGTTGCCTGATGGAAGAACCATCACAATTGAGACCGGAAAAGTTGCAAAACAGGCTGATGGTGCTGCGGTTCTCCGCATGGGTAACACAGTGCTTCTCGCAACTGTTTGTGCAGCAAAGGATGCAGTTCCGGGTACAGATTTCATGCCTTTGCAAGTAGATTATCGTGAGCAGTACAGTGCTGCTGGTCGTTTCCCTGGTGGCTTCACCAAGCGCGAAGGCAAAGCTAGCGATGAGGAAATCCTTACCTCTCGTCTTGTGGATCGCGCCTTGCGTCCACTTTTCCCTTCTAACTACCATGCAGAAGTTTATGTACAGGTAATGTTGCTCTCAGCCGATGGTGTTGACCAGCCGGATGCCCTTGCAGGTTTCGCTGCTTCAGCTGCCATGGCTTGTTCAGATATTCCTTTCGAGTACTACATCTCTGAGGTTCGTGTCGCTCGTATCAATGGTGAATATGTCGTTAACCCTACATTCCAGCAGATGGAAGAGGCAGACATGGATATCATGGTAGGTGCTACCAAGGACAACATCATGATGGTGGAAGGTGAGATGAAGGAAGTTTCTGAGCAGGATCTTATCGGTGCCCTCAAAGTGGCTGCCGAGGCAATCAAGCCTATGTGCGACCTCCAGTATGAGTTGGCTAAGGAGAAGGGTACTGACGTGAAGCGTGAGTATGACCATGAGATCAACGATGAGGAGCTCCGTGAGCAAATCAAGTCTGAGCTTTACAAGCCAGCTTACGATATCAATCACCAGGCTTTGGAGAAGCATGCTCGCCAGGATGCCTTTGACAAGGTATTGGCTGACTTCTTGGAAAAATATGACGCAGCTCATACAGACCTCTCTGAGGAAGACTTGGAGGAGAAGCACGCTGAGGCTACTCGCTACTACGATGACGTGATGCGTGATGCTATGCGTCGTTGCATCCTCGATGAGGGCTTGCGTCTCGATGGTCGTAAGACTACAGAGATACGTCCTATCTGGTGTGAGGTTTCACCTCTCCCAATGCCACACGGAAGCGCTATCTTCCAGCGTGGTGAGACAATGTCTCTCTCTACATGTACTCTCGGTACCAAGATGGATGAGAAGCTCATCGACGGTGTGCTTGAGAAGAGCTACCAGCGCTTCCTCCTTCACTATAACTTCCCTCCATTCTCTACAGGTGAGGCTAAGGCTCAGCGCGGCGTAGGTCGTCGTGAGATTGGTCACGGTCACTTGGCATGGCGTGGCTTGAAGGGTCAGATTCCTGCCGACTTCCCTTACACGGTACGTTTGGTAAGCCAGATCTTGGAGTCTAATGGTTCTTCTTCTATGGCTACAGTTTGTGCTGGTACTCTCGCCTTAATGGATGCAGGTGTGCCAATCAAGAAGCCAGTTTCAGGTATCGCTATGGGTCTTATCAAGAATCCAGGTGAGGAGAAGTATGCTATCTTGAGCGATATCCTCGGTGATGAGGACCACTTGGGTGATATGGACTTCAAGACCACTGGTACTCGTGATGGTTTGACCGCTACACAGATGGATATCAAGTGCGATGGTTTGAGCTTCGAGATTCTTGAGGAGGCTTTGATGCAGGCTAAGGCTGGTCGTGAGCACATCCTCAACTGCATGATGGAGACTATCTCTGAGCCACGTGCTGAGATGAAGCCACAGGTTCCACGTATCGTAGCATTCGATATTCCTAAGGAGTTCATCGGTGCTGTCATCGGCCCTGGTGGTAAGATTATCCAGCAGATGCAGGAGGAGACTGGCGCTACTATCACCATCGAGGAGACTGATGGAAAGGGTCATGTTCAGGTATCTGCTCCTAACAAGGATTCTATCGATGCAGCTTTGGCTAAGATCAAGGCTATCGTAGCTGTTCCTGAGGTAGGTGAGGTTTATGAGGGTACTGTTCGCTCTATCATGCCTTATGGTTGCTTCGTAGAGATTCTGCCAGGCAAGGATGGCTTGCTCCACATCAGTGAGATCGATTGGAAGCGTCTTGAGACAGTCGAGGAAGCTGGCATCAAGGAAGGCGACAAGATCAAGGTGAAGTTGATGGAGATTGACCCAAAGACCGGTAAGTACAAGCTTTCTCACCGTGTATTGATTGAGAAGCCTGAGGGTTATGTAGAGCGTGAGCGTCGTCCACGTCCAGAGCGTGGTGAGCGTCGTCCTCGTCGTGATGATCGTCGCAATGGTGGTGAGCGTCAGCCACGCCGTTATGAGCATCGCAATGAGGAGCAGGCTCCTAAGGACTTCAATGATTCTTTGGATCACAACAATGATGTAGATTAATTCTTGTACATTATTATATATAAAGGCACGTCTCAAGCGAGGCGTGCCTTTTTTGCTTGAAAAGTTTGGTGTTTTCATTTTCTTTTCTTAATTTTGCAATCAAGTAATGGTTTAAAATGTTTTGAGCATGAAATATCCTATCGGAATACAGTCTTTTGAACAAATCATCAGTGATGGTTACGTGTATGTGGATAAGACGGATTTGATTTATCAACTTACCCGTGGTAAAATCTATTTTCTAAGTCGCCCTCGTCGATTTGGAAAGAGCTTGCTTGTCTCTACCTTGGAGAATTATTTCCTTGGCAAGAAGGAACTATTCAAGGGACTCAAGATTGATGCCTTGGAGAAAGATTGGAAAACTTATCCAGTGTTTCACTTAGATTTCAATAGTGATAATTTTATGGATGCCAATACCTTGAAAGCTACAATCGAAAAATTTGTTTCGGATGGAGAGAAACTCTATCATGTGGAGCCTGACCGTGAACTAAGTTTGGGAAGACGTTTCGCCTGTGTGTTGAAGGCAGCCCATCAGCAGACAGGGCTTCGTTGTGTCGTTTTGGTAGATGAATATGACAAGCCATTGCTTGATGTGATGGATTTGCCGGAGACGGTTCGTATTAACAATATGGATATTAGCTTGGAGGAAAACCATCGCAACATTCTTAAAGCTTTCTATTCTACTTTTAAGCTTGCTGATAATGATTTGCAGTTTGTTCTTCTTACTGGTGTCACCAAGTTCTCTCAGATTAGCGTCTTCAGTGGTTTCAATCAGCCTAATGACATCAGCATGGACAATCAGTTTGACACACTATGTGGCATAACGGACGAGGAGTTGGAACTGTATTTTCATGAACCGATGCAGGAGTTAGCTGTAGAAAATGGATATTCTTATGATGAAATGCGTGAAGTGTTGAGACATCAATTTGACGGCTATCATTTTGGGAAAAGACTGAAAGGTGTTTATAATCCTTTCAGCATACTTAATACATTTTTCAAGATGGACATCCGTGATTATTGGTTTAAGACGGGTACGCCAACTTACTTGGTTCGCCTCCTGCAGGACAATCATGAGAATCTCAACGACCTCACAGGAAAGTATTATGATGAGAGTGATTTCGTGGATTATCGTGCGGACAAGGAAATGCCACTTCCTATGATTTATCAGAGTGGCTATCTCACCATTAAGGATTATGATCGTGAGATGCGCACTTACTTGCTTGATTTCCCGAATGATGAGGTGAAGAAAGGTTTTGTCACAATGACGGCCAATAGTTATCTCTCTACCAAGGAAGATGCTGGCTCATGGGTGCGTAGTGCTGTCATTGCCTTGAAGCGTGGAGAAATAGAAAAATTCAAGACTCTTCTCACTTCGTTCCTTGCGAGCATTCCATATACAGTTCGCCGTAAAGAGAACGAGACGGAGAAAGAACGCTATTTCACCTATACGCTCTACCTTATTTTCCGTATCGCCAGTTGTTATATCACGTATATAGAGAAAGAGCAAAGTTATGGTCGTCTCGACTGTTGCGTGGAGACGCCAAAGTATGTCTATATCTTCGAGTTCAAGCTTGATGGCTCTGCTGAGGCTGCCTTGAAGCAGATTGAAGACATGGGATATGCCAATGAGTTCTTGGCTTCGGGTAAGCCTATATATAAGATAGGTGTAAATATCTCTTCTGAGACAGGAACTGTAGCCGATTGGAAGGTGGGGGATAAGTAAAAAGTAGCTAATTTATATTTAATGAAGGTATCGAGTACGTATATATTTTTTTTTCAAGAAAAAAGTAGCAATGTATCACGATTTATAGGATTGATATATGATAACTTGCTGTGTATTAATAAGAAACGAGGAGTGATACTTTTGTCACTCCTCGCCTATATGTATCATCAAAAGACTCACTATTCTGACCGAAGCATCACTAAATAACGCTTACCATTGGCAAAACGCTTGATGACTGGGTTTAATGAGTGCCCACACTCTGGGCACCAAGTCCTGACTTATACTGAAATACATAGACACATTTATGTCAAATTAACTAAATGTGTTAAGTTATGAGTAAAAAGTACAAAAGTTACAGTGAGGAAGAGAAGCTATCTTTGCTTCGAGAGTACTACCATTCTGGCCTTAGCAAAAATAAATTTTGCAAAGAACATGGAATAAGTTGTAGTCATGTGTTAAATGTTTGGTTGCAAAAGCACTCAAATGAAAAAGAATTGCTATCTTTGCAAGCAAACCAAACAAACACAACAGATATGGCAAATCGCAGCAAAGAGGATTACAAAGATGAAAATGCCCTGTTGAAGCAGCGCATCAAGGAGTTGGAGAAGGCATTGGCTTTTTCGAAGTTGGAAACAGAAGCACGTGATTTAATGATCACTCGTGCCGAGGAGTACTATGATATCCCCATCCGAAAAAAATCTGGGGCCAAGTAGTAATGGAACTGGTCGAGCAGCAAGGTGTCAATGTTACCACTGCTTGCCGTCTATTTGGCCACTGCCGTCAAGCCTTTTACCAGTCAAAGGCAGACATCGAGCAAGAGGTTAAGCGTGATAGGCTCATAATTGACAATGTCAGAGAAATCCGAGAAGAGGATCCTGGCATTGGTGGATACAAGCTCTGGCTTATGCTCACAGAACTTTACGGAAAGGAACAGATACCTGGACGTGACAGCTTTTTTACCCTGCTTCGTCGTCATCAGCTGATGCTTCCTCCTCGCAAGGCGCGCCATACCACCAACTCTAACCATCGTTTCCACAAGTGGAAGAACTTGATTAAAGGCATGGCACTCACGGCGGCTAACCAATTGTGGGTAAGTGACATTACCTATATTCAGTTAGCTAACGGTGAGGTCGCCTATCTGCATCTTGTCACAGACGCCTATTCGCACAAGATTGTTGGTTGGGTACTAGCTGACAGTCTTCGTGCCGCCATGTCCATTCAGGCTTTGCAAATGGCTATAGACCAAGCTGTAGAGATGACAGGCGGCAGCTGTCTCAAGGGACTTGTCCATCATTCGGACAGAGGTGTTCAATATTGCTGCGATGCCTATGTCTTGAAACTACAGGAACATGGAATTAGCATTAGCATGACAGAGGACTACAAGCCTACTGACAACGCCATAGCTGAACGGGTAAATGGCATAATAAAAATGGAGAAAGTCTATCGACAGCATGTCTTCAAGGACATAGAATGCGCAAAGGCATCAATTGGGCGCTACATACATTTCTATAATGACCACCGACCACACATGAGCATTGGCTATAAGACCCCTGCCACCGTTCATCAGGAGCAGGGAACACAAGAAAAGATGTGGAAAAAGCGAAAATATCCTTCTAAAAAGTTGGAATGTCCAAAAGAAGATGTATCTTTGCAGAGCCAAACAAATAGTTCGGGTGAAAGCGCATGCCAGTAACCATAAACTTGGAAGCCCCATCGAGGGGCTCCCAAGTTTGCCAAACAAAAAAGTCCGGGCTCTGCAAATCCAGTGTAATGGGGAATGACTATTAGTTTAGAATATACCACCATTTGGCTGTCTATAAAAATAGCGTCAATACAGAGAAAATGTCTAGTAAACCAGTATCACAAATTAAATCGTGTATAGTAAACTAGTTTCATTCAAAATGGGATGTCTACTAATATAGTTTATAAGATAAAAAAGTGTCTAGTGACTTATACTGAAATACATAGACACATTTATGTCAAATTAACTAAATGTGTTAAGTTATGAGTAAAAAGTACAAAAGTTACAGTGAGGAAGAGAAGCTATCTTTGCTTCGAGAGTACTACCATTCTGGCCTTAGCAAAAATAAATTTTGCAAAGAACATGGAATAAGTTGTAGTCATGTGTTAAATGTTTGGTTGCAAAAGCACTCAAATGAAAAAGAATTGCTATCTTTGCAAGCAAACCAAACAAACACAACAGATATGGCAAATCGCAGCAAAGAGGATTACAAAGATGAAAATGCCCTGTTGAAGCAGCGCATCAAGGAGTTGGAGAAGGCATTGGCTTTTTCGAAGTTGGAAACAGAAGCACGTGATTTAATGATCACTCGTGCCGAGGAGTACTATGATATCCCCATCCGAAAAAAATCTGGGGCCAAGTAGTAATGGAACTGGTCGAGCAGCAAGGTGTCAATGTTACCACTGCTTGCCGTCTATTTGGCCACTGCCGTCAAGCCTTTTACCAGTCAAAGGCAGACATCGAGCAAGAGGTTAAGCGTGATAGGCTCATAATTGACAATGTCAGAGAAATCCGAGAAGAGGATCCTGGCATTGGTGGATACAAGCTCTGGCTTATGCTCACAGAACTTTACGGAAAGGAACAGATACCTGGACGTGACAGCTTTTTTACCCTGCTTCGTCGTCATCAGCTGATGCTTCCTCCTCGCAAGGCGCGCCATACCACCAACTCTAACCATCGTTTCCACAAGTGGAAGAACTTGATTAAAGGCATGGCACTCACGGCGGCTAACCAATTGTGGGTAAGTGACATTACCTATATTCAGTTAGCTAACGGTGAGGTCGCCTATCTGCATCTTGTCACAGACGCCTATTCGCACAAGATTGTTGGTTGGGTACTAGCTGACAGTCTTCGTGCCGCCATGTCCATTCAGGCTTTGCAAATGGCTATAGACCAAGCTGTAGAGATGACAGGCGGCAGCTGTCTCAAGGGACTTGTCCATCATTCGGACAGAGGTGTTCAATATTGCTGCGATGCCTATGTCTTGAAACTACAGGAACATGGAATTAGCATTAGCATGACAGAGGACTACAAGCCTACTGACAACGCCATAGCTGAACGGGTAAATGGCATAATAAAAATGGAGAAAGTCTATCGACAGCATGTCTTCAAGGACATAGAATGCGCAAAGGCATCAATTGGGCGCTACATACATTTCTATAATGACCACCGACCACACATGAGCATTGGCTATAAGACCCCTGCCACCGTTCATCAGGAGCAGGGAACACAAGAAAAGATGTGGAAAAAGCGAAAATATCCTTCTAAAAAGTTGGAATGTCCAAAAGAAGATGTATCTTTGCAGAGCCAAACAAATAGTTCGGGTGAAAGCGCATGCCAGTAACCATAAACTTGGAAGCCCCATCGAGGGGCTCCCAAGTTTGCCAAACAAAAAAGTCCGGGCTCTGCAAATCCAGTGTAATGGGGAATGACTATTAGTTTAGAATATACCACCATTTGGCTGTCTATAAAAATAGCGTCAATACAGAGAAAATGTCTAGTAAACCAGTATCACAAATTAAATCGTGTATAGTAAACTAGTTTCATTCAAAATGGGATGTCTACTAATATAGTTTATAAGATAAAAAAGTGTCTAGTGAAATCAGGAAAAGTCATAGTGAAATCAGGAAAAGTCATCCCTCACTCTGGGCATCGAGTGCCCTCACTCTGGGCATTGAGTGCCCACACCAAGGGGCATCAGTGCCCACACTAAGGGGCATTATAGAACATAATCTGAGAACACTGTACCCCTACTTAAACCTACTTAAATTTGTAAAGATAACAAACTATTTTTCCGTAGCCATTTCACGATTGTATTGCCTTACAGATTTTCCACCGCTAAAGCGGTATGCAACATAAAACATGATGCGATTGCGCTGTCTGTCAAAGTATTTGTCAGTCGTTGTACTAATCAAGCCTGGCGATTTCGTCTGTGAAGTCACATCTGCATTGAACAAGTGGAACATGAGACTGTAGGACAACCCCAATTCCAAGCGGTTTTTACACAAGAACTTTTGGACATTGATGGAAGGCTCCTCGTAATTGGCTTTCGTCGTACTTTGGGGAGTTATACCTAAACTACGACTATACGAATAGGCGGCAGACAAGTTCATGTTCCATCTCGCATAATAGTAGAGCAAGGATGTGGAGCCCTCCAAAGCTTCTGCATGATTCGAAAAACTTTGGTAGGAAGCCCTTGCGTTTCTATACTTCAAGTCTGCCTTGTAAACAAAGTTTCTGCTGAATCGCTTGGTAAACGACACGGATGCCCACCATTCCTTATAGTCTGTGTTTTGATAGATGTCGGCCACATACTTACCAGGGGCTCCATTAGCCAACGTCCCTTCTCTTACTTCCTCTATCGTATTGAACGTATTTGGAGAATACACATAACCAGTCTGGAAATTGAAGCACCACCACAAGTCTATCCAATAGTTGATGCGATGAGTCACATTCGTCTTCAGCCAAGGATTACCGCCACTCCAAGTCAATGAGTCTGTGAAATAACCATACTCACTCGACATGCCACGATCTGGATATTCGGTAGAGCAATCGTAGTTCAGCCTCATCCAATTCTTCCTCGACAATTGATAATATGCCATGAAGCTACCTCCCACAGGAACTTGGTTCTTGGTTTCCTCGGCGCTTTTCAGTCTCACATGCTCAGCCCAGCCAGAAAGCATCAACTGGGCGTTGTTATCAAAGCGATAGCTTACACTTGCCCACAAGCGATTTCTAAAATAACTATTGCTATTAAGCAATTGGTCATTTTCCTCCTCTTTTCTCTTATAACTCTTCCACGTATTTTCATACCCTGCACTCAATGTGGCATGTGCATTGGCAAAATTTGTCCATCCACTCAAGCGAAAACGAGTGAAATCCATTTGGTCTTTAAAGTGATTGAACAACTGGAATCCACCGCTTTCTTGCTGGTCACTCCGATATTTAGAAGGTATGAAGCGGTAATTGAAGTCTGTGTTCCATTTGATTTTCCCCTGGTCATTTCTATAAAACAACGCTACGGAATGTTCGCTGTTTCTGCCATGGGTATATGTGTCACGTTCCACTAATTCCTCTGAATTCGTATTTACGTTAGTACGCAAGATGGAATAATGATTATAGTTGTCATAGTCTCGCCCAGCATTATATTGGTAGACGATTGACAAAGATTGGTTCTTGTTGATGGTGTAATCTGCACTGAGTTGACCCGTCTGTATTCTTTCAAAGGAAATCCAATTTTTCTTGCCATCTGCATTGGAAAGGACTTCCTCCTTGATGCCATTTTGTAGATATTGCTTGCTCCACCAATAGTCTGTTCCACTTTGTCCAAAATAGCTAAAGGCGTAAGCATAAATGTTCCATTTCTCTTTTGTGTAGGAAAAACTTGCCCCCGTATTCTCAAACATGAAGTGCTTGCTGTTGGCATTGTTTAAGCTAAAGGCTTCATTGGTGTTCGCCATTCCTTCGTAACCCTCATAGTGTTCCTTGACGTGTAGATTTATCAATACATCATACCCTTGGTACTTTCCCTGTGGTTTGTCGATAATTTCTATGCGGTCAAAACGGATATGCTGGATGTTCTGAAGATAGTTCATGTCCTTTTCCACACTGTCTACTAAAATTGCAATATTGGAGGAATTGTGATAGGTTAAGGTACGATCTGCAAAGTTGTAATAGAAATTGGGAAGCTTTCCGAGCAACTGGCTTGTGTTGACAGCACCACGGCGAAGGTCTTTTGTTATAAAGACCTTTGTCTCATTGCCATGTTGGTTGATAGAGCTTCCTGTTACGACAACCTCTTTCAGGCTGTCGGATTTCCAGATTCCACGACTGTCATTTTCAGTCGTAGTCGTATCAGATACCTCAATGGCAGATGCCATTGCTTGGGTCGCCAAAAATAGGCAACAAAAGAACATTAATAATTTTAGCTTCATCCTTATATATTTTAAAATTTGAGGCGTAATCTTCAGTTTCTTCGCAACAAAGATATGAAGAAAAATTATTTTAGCTTTTTAAAAATCACAAAAAGAATCCACCAAAATCAATTATCTTACTTTCCTTACATCTATATCATGCTTATTATCAGTGTTTTGTGTCTACTTATCCACCAAAAATCCATAAACTTAGTTTTGGTATAAACCTAATCATATTATATGTCTATTTGCAGCATTGTTGGAAATTCCTTAACAATGTTGTGGCACTATTATTTCCGAACAATTTAAGATTGGCTTTCGATTTGGCATTGCTTATGACTTTTGTAGTAGTATGAAGAAGAACCGCCATGTCACTGTTATCAAACCTTGCCCAAAGAAGCATACAAACTCGTTCTTCTTGGGTGCTTAGATTTACGTTTGACATTTTTTCTGATATTGCAGGAAAACTATTGTAGAATAAAGCGGCAAAAGTCTCCCACTCGGAAATTGTTGGACATGCATTTTTTAGTTTAGGTAAAGCTTTTTCTTTGAATAGCTTAAAAATCTCGCTATTGTAAAATGCGAGTTTCTTATCAGGCAAATTAATTTTTGCGTATTTAAGATTAATATCGTTCACCTCAAGTTGCAAAGCATTTATTTTGTCTTGCTTTTGCTTAACCAACTTGTCTGCATTCTGTTTTAATGTTTCCAAATCCTCCTGGGCCTGATTCAATTCTCTTATAACTTGTTGATATTTTGAAGTCATTGAAGAAAATTCATGCATTTTCCTCGAACGTTTTTTTCTAAAGAGAATATAAATTATACCCGAAGCCATTATGATGACAAGGCATAATGCCCCCATTAGGTATCTTAAGCGGTTGATTTGATAATTTTTTCTTTCGACTTGTACTTGTAATTTTGTGTAGTTGTATAAAGAATTTGCTTGTAAAACAGCATTTGCTTCAAGAGCATTTAATTTTGCGTCTAAATAATCTTCATTCAAAATGGAATATTTTAAGACAGAATCTTTATTGTTCAATTTACTATAGATTTTTAATAATCCACATGTCGCTTCATTTTTGTATCCATACTTATTCAACTTGTGAAAATAATATTCTGCAGAATCTAATTTATTTATTGCGAAATAATAATTTCCTTTAGCTTTGTAATAGTGCTCTCGTCCTTTTTTTATATTACGTTGTTCATCAAATAAACCTGATTGAGTTTCATAAATATCCATTAATTTATGTGCTTTCTCGATTTTTCCACGTCTTAGATTTGTATAAATCAATATAGGATATCCCCTATATGATTCTTGTTTCATATTATATTTACGAAATAATTGTTGGCTTTTCTTTATCGTTTTTTCTGCCTTTATGGTATCACCTAAACTAAAATATTCATACGCTATAGACTGATAACCAAAAACATAATTAAGATAATTGTGAGCTTTAAAAGCATATTTGCTACATTCTTTATAAGCATTAATAGCTTCATTGTGGAGATATTGTTCTGCATATATATAAGCTATTTGACCATAAACTCTAAAAAGGGTATTGTAATCGCACTTGCGACTAAGTGTATCTGCAAATTCTACGGACCTTTGATAGTACTGCATGGCTTTTGGTGCATCATTTTGGTCACGACAAATGCAGCCCATCAAGTAATATGCCATCATTTTTTGGTTATCAGAACCTTTTTTGTCATAGTAATTTACAACTTCTTGAAAGATAGAGTCTGACGGCATTTGGAGATATAGTTTGTTCTGAGCTTTTGCCAACAAAAGTCTGCTATACATGTTCGTTTGTTCTTGCTTGTTGACATCTGCAAATTTCGCATAATGCAATAGACTATCATAGGCAGCCTGTGGATTTTCTTCCATTAAACTGTCCATCTGTTGCAACTTTTTCAAATGAGCTGTTTCATTTGTACAACTTTCTACCATGATATAGAATATGGTAATAGATAAAACAAATATGATTTTTGAACAACTTTTCATTTTTGCGTTTTTGTTGCAAAGGTAATGTAAATATTTGTATCAACCAAACATATATTGATAAACTTAACTTAATTTTATTGATTATAGTTAGATATGTTAGAATCACTCTATTGGTTGGTGATGATGAAAGCGGGTGAAGCTTGAGCGAAATAGTTTCACCCTTGCAATCCCTCTGTTTATCGGCATTCCGAGAAAAAGGTGAAGGGTGAAGGCAAAAATGCAATCGCATTTTATGAAATGTATATAAAAGAAAAAGCCTTGCAAGTAATCACTTGCAAGGCTTTGCTTTCTGCGCTTCAAGATGGGCTTGAACCAACGACCCCCTGATTAACAGTCAGGTGCTCTAACCAACTGAGCTATTGAAGCATTTGGTTTGAAAAAGAACAGAGTTACAAGTAAAACCTGCGACTTTTTTGCGCTTCAAGATGGGCTTGAACCAACGACCCCCTGATTAACAGTCAGGTGCTCTAACCAACTGAGCTATTGAAGCATTTGCATCAAAAAGGCATTCGCTTTTTATTTGCGGTTGCAAAGGTACGAACTTTTGTTGGTTCTACCAAATTTTTCAGGCTGTTTTTTTGCTTTTCTTTCAAAAAACATGCTTTATTGAGCGGATTTGCAGTTTTTTAAGCATTAAAATAGTGGTTTTATCAAAGAAATGAGTACTTTTGTGGGCGAAAGCTTGGCTGTTTGTGCCATGTCTTATCTTTCATGTTAAAAATGATATATAAATAAGTTGAAGTATGAAGAAAATATTGTTCTCATTGTTAGTGATTCTGATGGCACTGCCAAGTGTTGCCCAGAAAGACAAGGACCATGACTTCAAGGTGGCCAAGAACATGGATGTGTTTAATGCCATCTACAAGAACTTGGACTTGATGTATGTGGACACGCTTGATGCTGACGAGGTGATCGGAAATGGTATCAAGGCGATGTTGGGAAGCTTGGACCCATATACCACTTACTATCCAGAGTCGGAACAAAAGGAACTCAAACGTATGCTCACGGGAAAGTATGCGGGCGTGGGTGCCTTGATTCGTTACAATAACCAGTTGCAGCGTGTCGTTGTCGACGAACCTTATGAAAACATGCCAGCTGCTGAGGCTGGGCTGAAGAAGGGAGACATCATCTTGAGCATAGCCGACTCTTCCATGATAGGTAAGGATGTGTCTTACGTCAGCGACCATCTGCGTGGCGAGCCTGGCACTTCCTTCATCATCAAGATAAAGAGACCAAGCACGGGCAAGGAAATGAAGATGAAAATCACTCGCCGTACCATCCAGATGCCATTCTTGCCTTATTATGGCTTGTTGCAAGATAAGGTGGGATATATTAACTTTAGCTCATTCACGGAAAATTGCTCTAAGGATGTGCGCCGTGCCTTCATTGACTTGAAGAAGCAGGGTGCCCAGAAATTGATATTCGACCTTCGTAGCAATGGCGGTGGTGCTGTGTCTGAGGCGGTAAACATCGCAAGCATGTTTCTGCCTAAGGGCAAGTTGGTGCTTGCCATGAAGGGTAGGTTGCAGCGAGCTAACAATGAGTACAAAACCACTGTGGAGCCTCTCGATACGGTGATGCCGGTGGTAGTCTTGGTAAGTGGCAATACGGCAAGCTCCAGTGAGATCTTGAGCGGTTGCTTGCAAGATTATGACCGTGCTATTATATTAGGTACGCGCACGTATGGAAAGGGCCTCGTACAGACGACGATGGATTTGCCTTATAATGGACAGATGAAGTTGACGACCAATAAGTATTATATCCCAAGTGGTCGATGCGTGCAGGCGTTGAACTACAAGCATTCCAAGGGAGGCTATGTGGAGCATGTGCCAGATTCCTTGACCAAGGTGTTCTATACGATGGGTGGAAGAGAGGTGCGCGATGGCGGTGGCATCAAGCCTGATGTAGAGGTGAAGCCGGATTCCTTGCCAAACATCGCCTTCTATCTGGCAGGTGCAAGGGATAGCAACGAGGTGGTACTGAATTATGAGATAGATTACATCGCCAAGCATCCAACTATCGGTCCTGCCGCTACCTTCTCATTGACAGACTCGGATTATGAGGAGTTCAAGGCTCGTGTCTTGAAAGCCGACTTCAAGTATGACCGTGAAACGGAGAAGTACTTGAAAGATTTGGAAAAGTTGGCAAAGTTCGAAGGGTATTATGATGATGCCAAGCCAGAGTTTGAGGCACTGAAGAAAAAGTTGAGTCACAATGTGGCGAAGGACTTGGATTATAATAAGGAGACCATCAAGCAAATCTTGGAGAACGACATCGTGGCGGCTTATTATTACCAGAGCGGTGCCATTCAAAATTCTTTACGTTATGACAAGCAAGTGAAAGAGGCTTTACGTCTCTTGTCATCACCAGAAGAATATGACAAGACATTGCATCCAAAGAAGTAAAATGGTGGATAAAAAGCTTTATTTTGTGCACAATCCATTAAAAATGCGCAAGTTAGAAAGAAAAAAATGCAAAATTTTTGGAGAATAACAAAAATATTCGTAATTTTGCAAACGTTCAGTGGAATGAGGGGCTCACAAAGAGTTCCTCATTTTATTTTAATAAGGTATATATGATTGACAAAAACGTCGTAAAAACATTAGTGGATGAGTGGCTCCAAGATAAGGAATATTTCTTGGTAGACATCGAGATTAGCCAAGACAACAAGATTGTTGTCGAAATCGACCATGTAGATGGTGTGTGGATTGAGGATTGTGTGAATCTGAGCAGATTCATTGAAGACCACTTGGATCGTGACAAGGAGGATTTTGAACTCGAAGTGGGTTCTGCGGGTCTTGGTCAACCATTCAAGGTGCCTCAGCAATACATCAACTTCATTGGTAAGGAAGTGGAGGTGCTTGATGCCGATGGAAAGAAGGTAACTGGTATCCTCAAGTCAGTGGACGGCAACGACTTCACCGTCGGAGTCGAGGAAAAGGTAAAGGTGGAGGGCAAGAAACGTCCTGTAAAGCAGGAGGTGGATCATGCGTTCCAAATGGATAAGGTAAAATATACAAAATACTTAATAAGTTTCAAATAAACTATGGCTAAGAAAGAGCAAGAGATTACAGCGAGTATGATTGATACATTCCGCGAGTTCAAGGAAACCAAGAACATCGACCGTACTACTTTGGTAAGCGTGTTGGAGGAAAGCTTCCGAAACGTACTTGCCAAGATTTTCGGTAGTGATGAAAACTTTGATGTAATCGTCAACCCAGACAAAGGCGACTTCGAGATTTATCGCAACCGTGTGGTAGTGGCAGACGGTGATGTTGAGGATGAGAATAAGGAAATCACCTTGACCGAGGCACGTAAGATTGAGCCTGATTACGAGGTTGGCGAGGATGTGAGCGAAAAGGTAGACTTCAATAAGTTTGGTCGTCGTGCCATCTTGACCCTTCGTCAGACTTTGGCTTCTAAGATATTGGAATTGGAACACGACTCTTTGTATAATAAGTATAAGGATCGCGTGGGTCAGATTATCTCTGGCGAGGTATATCAGATTTGGAAGCGTGAGGTTCTTATCGTTGATGACGAGAACAATGAGTTGCATTTGCCTAAGACTGAGCAGATTCCTTCTGACCAGTATCGTAAGGGTGAGACCGTTCGTGCCGTCATCTTGCGTGTGGACAATGACAACAATAACCCTAAGATTATTTTGAGCCGTACTGCTCCTTCGTTCTTGCAGCGCTTGTTGGAGGCAGAGGTTCCTGAGATTGCCGAGGGTGTTATCGCTATCCGTAGAATCGCTCGTATGCCAGGTGAGCGTGCGAAGATTGCCGTTGAGACTTTCGACGAGCGCATCGACCCAGTTGGAGCTTGCGTTGGTGTCAAGGGTAGCCGTGTTCATGGTATCGTACATGAGTTGGGCAATGAGAACCTTGATGTCATCAACTACTCAAGCAATGTGAAGTTGTTCATCCAGCGTGCGTTGGCCCCAGCTAAGATTTCTTCTGTGAATATCGATGAGGAAAACAAGAAGGCAGAGGTTTATTTGCAGCCAGAGGAGGTTAGCTTGGCTATCGGCCGTGGTGGTATGAACATCAAGTTGGCTTCTATGTTGACTGAATATACCATTGATGTATTCCGCGAGATTGATGAGAGCCAGGCAGATGAGGATATCTACTTGGATGAGTTCTCTGACGAGATTGACCAATGGGTTATCGACGCCATCAAGGGTATTGGCTTGGATACTGCAAAGCAAGTGCTCAATGCGCCTCGTGACATGCTTGTGGAAAAGGCTGACTTGGAGGAAGAGACTGTTGACAACGTATTGAAGATATTGCGTGCTGAGTTCGAACAGTAATATCAAAGTCAAGCGTTATTTTTTTAGTGATTAAAGAAAAGGAGTATAAATAATAATATATGAGCATCAGATTAAACAAAGCACTACGTGAATTGAACATAGGACTTCAGACGGCAGTTGAATTCCTATCTAAGAGAAATGACCTGGGAGAGGTCAAGGCAGAACCAAGCTTTAAACTTAGCGACCAGCAGTATAAAGCCCTCAATGATGCCTTCAGCCAGGACAAGGAGGTCCGTGACCAGGCTGAAAAGCTTTTCCCAAAGAAAACAAAGGATAAAAAACGTGCGCCAGAGCAGAAGGACAACGTTGCAGAGAAAGTCTTGGAGCAAGGTGGAAAACAAAAGTTTACGCCATTAGGTAAGATAGACTTGGATAGCATCGGCAAGCCTGCTGCGAAGTCTGTTGCTCCGGTAAAGAATGAGACGCCAAAGAAAAAAGAGGCTGCTGCCGTCAGCCCTGCGTCAGTTAATCAAGCTTCTAAGGCTGAGGTGAAGACAGCAAATGAACATCAGAAAGTGAATGACGGTCAGAATAAAAATGATCGCCATAACAAGCAGAATGGTGGACAGAACAATGGCCAACAGAAGCAAAATAAGCAAAAGCCAATGCAAAATCAGGCCAATAACAATCAGTCACAGCAGGCTGCCAATAAGCCTGCTGAGGCGAATGCTTCTGGAAGTGTGTTCACCCTCAAGAGCGAGAAGAAGTTCTCGGCTAATGAGCCAAAGGTCTTGGGTAAGATTGACCTTTCTTCTCTGAACCAAAGTACTCGTCCTAAGAAGAAAACTAAGGAGGAACGCCGTAAGGAGCGTGAGGAGAAATTAGCTCAACAGCACAGTGAGCGCAAGAAGCGTGTTCGTATCAATAAAGAGCGTGTTGACATCAATGCTGAGGCCAACCAGAATGGTGGCGGCAAGAACAATGGCGGCAACAACCAGAATGGTAACAATCAGAATGGTGGCAACAAGAAGAAAAAGAACAAAAACAAGAACAAGAATAACAACAACAATAACCAGCGCCAGATAGAGGTTGACGACGAGGCAGTAGCACGCCAGGTAAAGGAAACGCTTGCTCGTTTGACAAGCAAGAGCCAAAACAAGAAGGGCGCTAAGTATCGTAAGGAGAAGCGTGAGGCTGTACAGGAGAAGTTGCAAGACCAGGCTCGCCAGGAGCAGAAGGAAAGCAAGATCCTGAAACTGACCGAGTTCGTTACCGTAAGCGAGTTGGCTACGATGATGAACATCAGCGTTACCCAGGTTATCTCAACCTTGATGGGCGTAGGTATCATGGTTTCCATCAACCAGCGCCTCGATGCCGAGACCATCAACATGGTGGCTGAGGAGTTCGGCTTCAAGACCGAGTACGTAAGTGCTGAGGTTCAGGAGGCTGTAAGCGAGGAAGAGGATGATGAGAACGACTTGGTTCCACGTGCTCCAATCGTAACAGTGATGGGTCACGTTGACCATGGTAAGACATCCTTGCTCGACTATATCCGCAATACCAATGTGATTGCTGGTGAGGCTGGTGGTATCACCCAGCACATCGGTGCCTACAGTGTGACCTTGAAGAGTGGTCGCAAGGTGACATTCCTTGATACTCCAGGTCACGAGGCATTTACTGCCATGCGTGCCCGTGGTGCCCAGGCTACCGATATCGCCATCATCATCATCGCTGCCGATGACTCTGTGATGCCTACTACCAAGGAGGCTATTGCTCATGCCCAGGCTGCTGGTGTGCCAATGGTATTCGCTATCAACAAGATAGATAAGCCAGGTGCCAACCCTGATCGCATCCGTGAGGACTTGGCCAACATGAACCTCCTCGTTGAGGAATGGGGCGGTAAGTATCAGTGCCAGGAAATCAGTGCCAAGAAGGGTATCGGTGTGCATGACTTGCTCGACAAGGTGCTCTTGGAGGCTGATATGCTTGACTTGAAGGCTAACCCTAACCGTCGTGCCACTGGTACCATCATCGAGTCTTCTCTCGACAAGGGTCGTGGTTATGTTTCTACCGTATTGGTTGCTAATGGTACCTTGAAGGTAGGTGACATCGTGCTCGCCGGTACTTCTTGGGGTCGTGTCAAGGCGATGTTCAATGAACGTAATGCCAACATCAAGTCGGCTGCTCCTGCAGAGCCAGCTATCATCCTCGGTCTGAATGGTGCTCCTACGGCAGGTGACCAGTTCCATGTCATCGAGACAGAGCAGGAGGCTCGTGAGATTGCCAACAAGCGTGAACAGTTGCAGCGTGAGCAGGGCTTGCGTACTCAGAAGCGTTTGACACTCGGTGACATCTCTCATCGTATCGCACGTGGTGAGTTCCATGAGTTGAACGTCATCGTGAAGGGTGATACCGATGGTTCTGTTGAGGCTTTGAGCGACTCATTCATCAAACTTTCTACTGAGAAGGTTCAGGTGAACGTAGTCAACAAGGCGGTAGGTCAGATTTCAGAGAACGATGTCATGTTGGCTTCTGCATCAGATGCCATCATCGTTGGTTTCCAGGTTCGTCCTTCTGCTGATGCTCGTAAGGCTGCCGACCGTGAGGGCGTGGAAATCAATACATACTCTATCATCTACGATGCCATCGATGATATCAAGAGTGCGATGGTTGGTATGCTCGACAAGGTGAAGAAGGAAATCGTCACTGGTCAGGTAGAGGTGAAGCAGACCTTCAAGATTAGCAAGGTGGGTACCATCGCCGGTGGTCTCGTTGTTGAGGGTAAGGTTCACTCTAAGGACAAGGCTCGTGTCATCCGTGACGGTATCGTTGTCCGTACTGCTGAGATTGGTGCCTTGAAGCGTTACAAGGATGATGTCAAGGAGGTTGTCACTGGTATGGAGTGCGGCTTGAGTCTCGTCAACTACAATGATATCCAGGAAGGTGACGTTATCGAGACATTCACTGAGATTGAGGTAGAACAGAAGCTTTAATAAGTGAAGAATGAAGAACGAAGAGTAAAATATTCATTTACTTTTAGTTCCTCTATATATAAGGTAGGGATGAGCCTCAAAACGGCTTATCCCTATTTGGGGTTTTATATTACACCTCTCTTATTTAGAAGAAATCTTTTTGTAGGATAAATACATGCAGGGAGAAAGTATTCAAAGACAGAGAGTTACTTTATGGTTTAAAGATAAAAATGGCAGAAATAGATAATGAAAAGAATCAGTTTGTCAAGGAGGTGATAGACCAGAAATATGAATATGGTTTTACCACCGACGTGCATACTGAAATCATAGAAAAGGGTCTCAACGAGGACGTTGTGCGCCTGATCTCACAGAAGAAGGGAGAGCCGGAATGGATGCTTGAATTTCGTCTGAAAGCCTATAATTACTGGAAAACGCTCCAAGAGCCTAAGTGGGGACATGTACATGTGCCACCAGTAGACTATCAGGAGATTTCATATTATGCAGACCCATTGGCAAAGAAACCAAAGAACAAGGAGATAGACCCAGAGTTGGAGAAGACCTTCGATAAGTTGGGCATTCCTTTGGAGGAAAGATTGGCGCTGAGCGGCACTGCCGTGGATGCCATCATGGACTCTGTGTCGGTGAAGACCACTTTCAAGGAGAAGCTCCGTGAGAAGGGTGTCATCTTCTGTAGTATTGGCGAGGCTATCAAGGAACATCCCGACTTGGTGAAGGAATATTTGGGAACAGTCGTTCCTTATCGTGATAACTTCTATGCGGCACTTAATAGTGCGGTGTTCAGCGATGGCTCCTTCGTCTATATCCCTAAGGGAGTGCGTTGCCCAATGGAGTTGAGCAGTTATTTCCGTATCAATGCCCGCAACACTGGACAGTTTGAGCGAACCTTGATTATCGCCGATGATGATGCTTACGTCTCTTACTTGGAGGGATGTACTGCTCCAATGCGTGATGAAAATCAACTTCATGCAGCCATCGTCGAGATTATCGTTAAGGACAATGCGGAAGTAAAATACTCTACCGTGCAGAACTGGTATCCGGGTGATGAGCACGGCAAGGGTGGTGTCTTGAACCTTGTGACCAAGCGAGGTGACTTGCGTGGTGTCAACTCCAAGTTGAGTTGGACTCAGGTAGAGACAGGTTCCGCCATTACTTGGAAATATCCTTCTTGTGTCTTACGTGGCGACAACTCTGTGGCAGAATTCTACAGTGTGGCTGTAACCAACAATTATCAGGAGGCTGATACAGGTACCAAGATGATTCACATGGGCAAAAATACCAAGAGTACCATTATCTCAAAGGGTATCTCCGCTGGACACAGCCAGAACTCCTATCGTGGTTTGGTTCGTGCTACTTCCAATGCCGACAATGCTCGCAACTATAGTTCTTGCGACTCCTTGCTCTTGGGTAGCAACTGTGGTGCGCATACCTTCCCATATATGGATGCCCACAACGACACGGCGGTATTTGAGCATGAGGCTACTACCTCGAAGATTTCGGAAGACCAGCTCTTCTATTGTAATCAGCGAGGCATTCCTACCGAGGAGGCTGTCGGCTTGATTGTTAACGGTTATGCCAAGGATGTGCTCAACAAGTTGCCTATGGAGTTTGCCGTTGAGGCACAGAAACTCTTGAGTGTATCGCTCGAAGGCACTGTCGGATAAAAGCAGAATGCCCGATGAAATCGACTAAAATCGGTGGAAAGCGGCAAAAATGAAATATAATCCCCAATTTGATGGGTGTTTCTATAATCTCGGTTAATAGACTAAATTATGTTAGAGGTAAAGAATCTGCATGCTACTATTGCAGGCAAAGAAATATTAAAAGGTATCAACCTGACCATCGGTGATGGTGAAATACATGCAATCATGGGACCTAATGGTTCCGGTAAGTCAACTTTGAGCGCCGTGCTCACAGGTAACCCTCTCTATACCGTTACAGAGGGTGAGGCCATCTTCAACGGCAAGAACCTCTTGGAGATGAAACCAGAGGACCGTGCTCGTGAGGGCTTGTTCCTCTCTTTCCAGTATCCTGTGGAAATTCCTGGTGTCTCAATGACCAACTTCATGCGTGCTGCCATCAATGCCAAGCGTGAATACCAAGGTTTGGAGCCATTGAACACAAGCGAGTTCATGAAGTTGATGCGTGAGAAGCGTGAGTTGGTGGAACTTGATAGCAAGTTGGCTCGTCGTTCTGTCAATGAGGGTTTCTCTGGAGGCGAGAAGAAGCGCAACGAGATTTTCCAGATGGCTATGTTGGAGCCAAAGCTCTCCATCCTCGATGAGACCGACTCTGGTCTTGATGTGGATGCTATGCGTATCGTAGCCGATGGTGTCAACAAGATGCACACCGACCAGACATCTGCTATCGTGATTACCCACTATGAGCGTTTGCTCGACATGATTAAGCCTAGTGTGGTACACGTACTTTATAAGGGAAGAATCGTGAAGACTGCTGGTCCTGAGCTTGCCAAGGAGATTGAGGCTCGTGGCTATGACTGGATCAAGGCAGAGGTGGATGGAAAAGAATAAGAACTATGAATGCAGAGAAACAATATTTAGACTTGTATCAGTCTTCTTCGAGAATGATCAAGAAGAACAGTGCTGAGGTTCTCAATGCGGTGCGTGATGCGGCATTCGAGGACTTCCGTCGCCTGGGCTTTCCTTCTCGCAAGGTGGAGAGATATAAATATACGGACATGGGCGCTATCTTTGAGCCAGACTATGGCTTGAACTTGAAGCGTCTCGAAATTCCGGTAGATCCATACGAGGCATTCCGTTGTGATGTGCCTAATTTGAGCACTTCGCTTTACTTTGTAGTCAACGATAGTTTCTATCAGAAAGCTCTCCCAAAGGTAGAATTGCCAGAGGGAGTTATCGTGGATTCTTTGAGTAAGGTTGCAACAGAAAACCCTGAACTCATCGCTAAATACTATGCTCAAATAGCTAAAACCGATGAGGATGGTATCACGGCATTGAATACGGTATTGGCACAGGATGGCTTGTTCGTCTATGTTCCTAAGGATGTGAAGGTGGAGCGTGCCATCCAAGTCATCAATATTCTTCGCTCTGATGTCGATTTGATGGTGAACCGCCGTGTGCTCATCGTCTTGGAGCAGGGTGCGGAGGCAAAGTTCCTGTTCTGTGACCATGCAGCTGACGACCGCAACTTCCTCGCTACTCAAGTGATTGAGGCCTACGTGGGCGAGAATGCAAGTCTCGATCTCTATTGCTTGGAGGAGACTCACATAAAGAACCGTCGTGTCAGCAATGTCTATATTGAGCAGCAGGCTAACAGCCGTGTCAACCACAATGTGATTACCCTTCATAATGGTATCACTCGCAACCGTCTCGACTTGGTGTTTAAGGGTGAGGGCGCTGAGTGCTTCTGCAATGGTTGTGTCATCGCCGACAAAAACCAAGTGGTGGATAACAATACGCTCATCGACCATCAGGTAGGTCATTGCACCAGCAACGAGCTTTACAAATATGTACTCGACGACGAGGCAAGAGGTGCTTTCGCTGGTCGTGTCTTGGTTCGTCATGGTGCTCAGAAGACGACTTCGCAGGAGACCAATCAGAACCTTTGCGCCACCAAGACCGCCCGTATGTTCACCCAACCGATGTTGGAGATCTATGCCGACGATGTGAAGTGTGCGCATGGTAGTACCATCGGTCAGTTGAACGATGCCGCCTTGTTCTATATGCAGCAGCGTGGCGTGAGCCGTGAAGAGGCGAAATTGCTCCTTCAATTTGCATTTATCAATGAAGTCATCGATAAAATGGAGTTGGAGCCATTGCGTGATCGACTCCATCACTTGGTGGAGAAACGCTTCCGCGGTGAACTGAACAAGTGTGAAGGTTGCAAGCTTTGCAAGTAAAGGCACGCTTAAAATAAATGTTGTACAAAAACGCTCCTTTCGGGGAGCGTCTTTGCATTAAATATAAATGTATATAAATTCAATAAGTCTTAGGATATGTATGATATTAATCAAGTAAGAGCAGATTTCCCGATTTTATCGAGAACCGTATATGATAAACCATTGGTATATCTTGACAATGCTGCCACCACGCAGAAACCTCTTTGTGTGTTGGATGCTATGCGTGAGGAATATCTCAATGTCAATGCCAATGTGCATCGTGGTGTGCATTATCTTTCTCAGCAAGCTACCGACCTGCATGAGGCGGCTCGTGAGACTGTACGCAAGTTTATCAATGCTCCTAAGACAGAGGAAATCATCTTTACTCGTGGTACTACGGAGAGCTTAAATCTTGTGGTTTCATCGTTCTGTGATGAGTTCATGCAAGAAGGCGATGAGGTGATCATCTCAACGATGGAACATCATTCCAATATCGTGCCTTGGCAGTTGCAGGCGGCTAAGAAGGGAATTGCCATCCGTGTGATTCCTATTGATGACAAGGGTGAAATCAACCTCGATGACTTCAAGGGTTTGTTTACTGAAAGAACAAAAATCGTGAGCATCGCTCAGGTGAGCAATGTGCTTGGTACGGTGAATCCTGTGAAGGAGATGATTAAGATTGCTCATGAGCATGATGTGCCTGTGATGGTGGATGGCGCTCAAAGTACGCCTCACTTCAAGGTGGATGTGCAAGACTTGGATTGTGACTTCTTTGCTTTCAGCGGTCATAAGATTTATGGTCCTACGGGTATCGGCGTACTTTATGGCAAGGAAGAATGGCTCGACAAGATGCCTCCTTACCAAGGCGGTGGCGAGATGATAGAGAGCGTAAGCTTCGAAAAGACAACTTTCGAGAAGTTGCCATTCAAGTTTGAGGCAGGTACTCCTGATTATGTAGCTACCCATGGCTTGGCTAAGGCCATTGATTATGTGTCTGCCTTGGGTATGGACAATATCTCCAAGCATGAGCATGAACTGACCGAATACTGTATGCAACAGATGAGAACCATCGATGGAATCAGACTTTTTGGTCAGCAAGAGGGCAAGGATGCAGTTGTCAGTTTCTTAGTTAGGGATATTCATCACATGGATATGGGAACGCTTCTCGACCGTCTGGGTATCGCTGTTCGTACGGGGCATCATTGTGCACAACCATTGATGGACCGCTATGGCATCCTTGGCACAGTGCGTGCCAGCTTCGCCTTATATAATACCAAGGAAGAAGTGGATGCCCTCGTTGCTGGTGTGAAGCGTGTGGCTCAGATGTTTTAGTCATTCTGCCTCTTTCTACTATTAGATAAAAGATAAGACAGAAGTGCGGCAATATTAATTATAAATTCTTGATTCTAAAATTGGGACAAATGCTCGAAAGTCATTATTATAAGGATTTAGTTGAAGCTGGCTGCGATGAAGCTGGTAGAGGATGCTTGGCTGGTAGTGTCTATGCTGCCGCCGTCATCTTGCCTCCCGATTACCAAAACCCCGATCTCAACGACAGCAAGAAGCTCACGGATAAGAAGCGTAAGGCACTCCGTGAGCAGATAGAACGTGATGCTGTGGCTTGGGCTGTAGGCATTGTAACTCCCGATGAAATCGACAAAATCAACATCCTCAATGCCAGTATTCTTGCTATGCATCGTGCTCTCGACCAGTTGAAGGTACGTCCAGAGGCAGTCATTGTGGATGGCAACCGTTTTAAGCCGTATCACAATCTTCCTTCTACCACCATAGTCAAGGGCGATGGAAAGTATCTGGCGATAGCCGCAGCCAGCATTCTTGCCAAGACTTATCGTGATGACTATATGGATGCTCTTGCCGAGGAATATCCTCAGTATGATTGGAAGAGTAATAAGGGTTATCCTACCAAGAAGCATCGTGCTGCCATCAAGCAATTTGGTGTCACCCCATATCATCGTATGAGTTATAATCTCTTAGGTGATGGTGAACTTAGTATTCCTTTTGCTGATTAAATACGAATAAATATACTAAGGGCTGATTTCCGAGAAAGGAAACCAGCCCTTAGCATATAAAAGCGATAAGTGATTGCTAAAAGTCAAGGGTGATGCCCTTGTCATCAATCTTCTTGTATGTCTTTCCATTTACACTTACATTCTTGGAGTTCTTGGCATCGAAGGTGTGGGTCTTAGCACTTACCTTGATATTCTCTAACTTCACTCCGTCCGTACGGTTGATGACGATACCTTGCTCTGCGTTGTTTACTTCCATGTCCTTGATATTGATATTTTGAACAGGCATCTCTGGCAAACCATTGAAGTAGGCGGCACGGCGAGCACCACGGCAAATGACGTGGTCGATGTCGATGTTGCGGAAGGCAGGGGTGGTCTCGTCCACCTTCTTCATATCCACTACTTGTTGTTTCTTTTGGTCGCCATCGTTGAACACTTCCACTGCCGACTTGCCACCATAGTAGAGGTCGAATGTGATAACGTCTGTTTGGATGTCGAACATAGACATATTTTTAATATAGATATTTTCTACGACACCACCACGTCCACGAGCACTCTTGAAACGTAAGCCCACGTCGGTGCCAAGGAACTGGCAGTTGGTCACCATCACGTTCTTCACGCCACCGCTCATCTCGCTACCTACCACGAAACCGCCGTGGCCTTTGAATACGGTACAGCCGTCCACGATGACATTCTCACAAGGGATACCACGCTTTCTTCCATCAAGGTCTTTGCCGCTCTTGATGCAGATGCCGTCATCGCCCACGTCGAAGGTAGAGTTGACGATGAGGGAGTTCTTGCAAGACTCCAAATCGAGACCATCGCCATTCTGTGCGAAGGAAGGGTTTCGTACCAAGACATCCTCTATAAGCACGTTCTCGCACATCAGAGGATGGATGTTCCAGGCAGGAGAGTTCTGGAAGATGACACCATTGAGCCAAACGTTCTTGCAACTGATGAGACTGACCATTACTGGTCGAAGATAATCTTTCACTTCATTCCATCCTTCCTCAGTGGTGATTCCAAGAGGAACGTTCATTCCTGCACCTTTCTCATCAGCCTTGAGGGCTGCCTCAGATGGGAACCAGTAGTTAGGATTCTTGAAGGCACCACCACGAGAAGTAATCTGTTTCCACTGGGCGGAAGTCACCTTGGCTTTCTTCAATGGACGCCAATATTCACCGTTTCCATCGATAGCACCCTGACCAGTGATAGCTACATTCTCCAAGTTTCGTCCGGAGATAGGTGACTGGCAACGGCGAGTGTCCAAGCCCTCGAAAGAAGTTTCCACGAGTGGATAGAGGTTGATGTCGGCAGAGAATAAAATGATTCCACCTTTCTCTATATGGAGATTGATGTTGCTCTTCAGCGTGATAGGTCCGGTAAACCAAACGCCCTGAGGCACGATGAGCTTGCCGCCCCCTTTCTGAGCCAAGGCATCAATGGCTTGGCGGAAAGCATCTGTACAGAGGGTAGAACCATCGCCGATAGCACCAAAATCCTTTAGGTTAACCTCGTAGTTGGGAAATTGAGGGCGGGTTACCTTTTCCATCTTGAAAGGAAGGTTCTCATAAAGTCCATCGTAATTAGGATTCTCATTGGCGTATGTGCCTATGGCCATCAGGCAAGCGCATACGAAGCAAAATAGTTTCTTCATGAATCGTTTTTGGGTTTAATAGAGTTATAAAATTGCTATTTTAAAATTTTCCGCAAATTTAGTCATATTTGTTGGATATACCAAATTTTCTCTTCTATTATATACCGCAAACGTTTTCGGTAGATGCGCTTTTGTCTACAAGAACTTTTTGCACCTCTTCAGACAAATGCTGAACCAAGCAAGGCTGGCTGTGCGTAACAAGAGGTTGAGGTCGGATGGGAATATCATCATCACAAAAGCCAACTGAGTCTCTAAGAGGAGTGCTGTTTGCTTCATGTTGAGGTTCTTCTCTAAGATGACAGAATAATATTGGCGCAACCATTCTATAGGTTGTTTGATATTGTTGGTCATTTGTGACATACTATTGGCGAAGTTGCTGGCGAAGTTGCCTGCCATGTTGTTGGATAAAATCAAATTTTTGTTCATAATTCTTCTTTTTTTTGTTTCTGTGTGCAAAATTAGAAGGCTTTTGTGCAATATATGTTCACTTTCTGAGTTTTTATGTTAAAACTATCGTTTGGTTAAACACTATTAACGTTTATCCTTCTGATGTGACTTGTAAAAAGAAAGGAACAACAACAATGCGCCACGACAAATTAGAAAAAGAAATGAACTTGATGCTTCTCTTGACGGAGAATCATCGTTATGAAGTAGATGCCATTTGTGATAGGATTGGTATCTCAAGACGTATGCTCTATTATTATTTAGAAAGTTTTCGTGATTGGGGCTTTAAGGTCGAGAAATCGGGTAAAATCTACAGCCTTGATAGAGAATCACCTTTCTTCAAACATTTGTTTGAAACCATCAACTTTACAGAGGAAGAAGCACTCACAATGCTCTCTATATTAAATAAGGTGGAAGGCAACAACGCCATCGTTGAGCGTCTTCGTCGAAAACTTGACCGATTCTATGACTTGAAGATTCTCTCCAATCCACAAGTGCGCGAACAGGCTGCTCATAATGTGAGTGTACTCTATGATGCCATCAAGCGACATCGGTTGGTGAAGATTATGGGGTATTCGTCTCCTCATAGCAAGAGCATGAGCGACCGAGTGGTGGAGCCTTTCTTGATGATGAACAATAACAATGATGTAAGATGTTATGAACTGAAGTCATCTATAAACAAGACGTTTAAGGTGTCTCGTATGACGGATGTTGTGTTGCTTGATTTGGAATGGAGCAATGAAGGGAAGCATAAGTTAGTGTTCACCGACCTCTTCATGTTTAGTGGCGAGGAGCGACTGCCGGTAAAGTTACGTCTTGATCAGTTAGCCTATAACCTGATGTTGGAGGAATATCCGAAATCGGCTGAATTCATCGTGGAGGAAAGTATAGACGCACCAGCAATGGGTGAGGGTGGCAATGCACAGAGGAATGAAATATCGCATTGGATATTCTCTGCTGATTTTGCCAGTTATATTGGCATTTCTCGCTTTGTCTTAGGGTTATATAATCATATTGATGTCATTGAAAGTCCTGCCTTCAGGGAATATTTGAGAGTTGAAATAGAGAAAATGCAAGCTAAGGTTAGGGATTTTTGATAGATTAAGAAGTCCGTGGTAGGAAAAATGCGAAAAAAACAGTGATTGTAACTAAATTTTCGACAAATTTGTCAAAGCTTTCCGTATTTTATCGTATATTTGCGGCAGAAAGTGCAACGAGCGTTGTGGTTTCTGCCATGAATCTGTTAATTAAAGTATTAACCTAAATAGTATTTTTATGAAAATGAAACGACTACACCTAATGTTGCTTCTCCTGATTGTGCAGTTAGCATCGTTTGCAGGACCAAGAAATTTCCAACAAGCCAAGGATATTGCTTTGCGGCAAGCTGCCCGGTTGGGTATCAGTATGGACGAGGATTCTTCTGCCAAGGCAAAATCTAAGAGAGTCAAGGGCGTACAGGGCGAAGTTCCAGCCTATTATGTCTTCTCGAATGGCGAAGATAAGGGCTTTACTGTTGTTTCTGGTGATGATCGATTGCCAGAAGTGGTGGGATATTCTGATAAAGGTACATACGATGAGGCAAATCTGCCAACCAACTATGTGGGCTTTATGAGGGCTTATGAAGAGTTAGTGGCGCAAATGACTCAGGATGATGGATGTGCCCCTGCAGCTATTGCTGAAGCAAAGACGCTCCGCAGTTCGAATTATCGGCAACCTGTTGTGGCTCCACTCTTAGGCGGTATCAAATGGAATCAAACAACTCCTTATAATAATATGTGTCCTTTGTATAGGAAAGGTTCCGAGCGTTCTGTTACGGGATGTGTGGCCACTGCAATGGCGCAGGTCATGATGTATTACCAATACCCAAGGAGCCTTCAGGCTGATATTCTTCAGTATGTGACTAAGACGTATAATCTTAGTATGCGAAGAATTAATAAGGGAGAAACTTACGACTGGGACAATATGCTGGATGTTTATACGGCTGATAATTACACTGAAGCTCAGGCTTCAGCCGTTGCTAAATTGATGTATCATTGCGGTGCTGCTTGCGAGATGGATTATGGTCCATCCTCTGGCGCCAATGTGACTCCGACTCGGTTAGCTGAATACTTTGGCTATGATGCTGATTTAATGCAGGATTTGACTCGCTCTTTCTTTACTTTGGCACAATGGACCCAAATCATGGATAGGGAATTGTTGGCGAAAAGACCTATCTTGTATTGTGGTCAGTCGTCTGATGTAGGGCATGAGTTCGTTTGTGATGGATCTGATGGCAATGGATTGTATCATATCAACTGGGGATGGGGCGGCTCTCAAGACGGTTATTTCGACGTGGCTATTCTGAATCCCGAAAAGGGTGGAGCAGGCTCAGGAAATGCCCCTGATGGATTTAACCGATATTGCGGTATGATTATCGGTATCGCTCCTGACAACGGAAAAGTGGATGCGCCATTGGTGGATGTGAGTCCTGTCGTAATGATTGGTGCAGGTTATTCTACAATGGAGATTACACAGGCAACTCGCTCTCATGCCAATGAAGCGTTTACCATCGAGACTACGAGTCGGCTAAGTAATCAGTTGTCAGAGAGTTTTTCTGGTAGTTTTGCATACGGTATAATGAAAGAGGATGGGACGTATCAGCCGATTTCACCGTCTAATGATATTTATATTCGTGGTGCTCTCTCTAATGGAAGTACTTACTATATCAATAAAAAAGTCTCGTTCTCTTATGTCTTCCCTATCGGAAGAACTGTACTTTATGGACTCTATAGTACAGACAATAAGGAATGGAAAAAGTGTGATTATGCATATCTGTCTCCTTTTGTGGTGGAAGCAACTGCGACCTCTTTATCTTTAGTTGCGACAACTTTGAGCGCAGATGTTGTCGAAGTGGATGGATTACTAAGTGACCAAGAGAACATTTTGAATGTGACGGTTAGTAATCAAGGTGACTTTGAGTATCTTGGTTTGTTGAGTGTCTATGCAAATTCGACTAATGTTAAGCCTGAGAATCCAATCGAACAATTATATTGTACGGTACCAAGCCAGAATTCTACGACTCGTTCCATTAAGGTTGCTCCGTCTGCAGGTGACTTGTATGTTTGGGTGACAGATGAGAATGGCGTGGACTTGGTTAATTGCAAGAGGTTTGTCGTAACACAATCGATTGCTCCAAAATTAGTTTTGGTTGGCAAGGAAAACAATGCCACACTTGGTGAGTATGAATTGGAGAAAGGTTATTATTATAATAACGACATTGTGAAAGGACCAAAAGTTAATGATGCCAAAGCCGTCTTTACTTATTATGTAAGAAATGATGGTGGGGACTATAAGGCAAATTTTGTCATTCGTATCAATTCCTTTGGACCTACTACAATTGTCTCAAAGAATCATGAGGTCGAATATCGCATTGCTACTGGTGAAACTGCAAAAATACAAGTAGAAGCAAGTCCAGAAGATTATGCTAATAATCATTCGTTCAAGTCCAATATAAGACTTAATGACGAAAATGCATCATTGGATGATAGTGGGATGTCTTCTGATGAGCTGTGGATACAACCCTATGATGGTTCATACTATCCTTTGAGTAAAACAGAAATGTATGTTTATGTGACGGGTGTTCCTACTGGCATATCTACCATTATGGTGTCAGGTACTTCTGTTCGTGGTGGTAATGGAAAAATTATCATTTGTTCCGACAGGGCACATTCGTTCAAGGTCTATAACTTGAATGGTCAGATAGTAAATAGTGTAAGTGTAAAGGCGGGTGAGAATGTTACTGTCCCTGTTTCTGCTGGTCTATACATCGTGAATGGCAAGAAAATCATCGTGAAGTAACGAAGACTTTCTTTTCGTAGCTGAGGAGATTTTCTCCCTCTATATATTAAAAAGGTGAAGAGGGGTGAAGGCAAAGTGAACCTTGCAACTTTGCCTTCACCCCTTAAAGTCCTTTGTTTATAGGAGTTTCAGGGGAAAAGGTGAAGGGTGAAGCCTTTTTGCGAGGTTACGTTTGAAAACAAAAAAAGAGCCGCAAGTTAAAAACTTGCAGCTCTTTGTACCCAGACCCGGGATCGAACCGGGATGGGTTGCCCCACTGGTGTTTGAGACCAGCGCGTCTACCGATTCCGCCATCTGGGCGATTGCGAGTGCAAAGGTACTAATAATTTTTGAACTGACAAATTTTTTGGCAACTTTTTTTCAGAAAAGTTGCATTTTATGTTCCGAAAGACTAAATTTTTGTTGTTTTTGCACTATCTTTATTAAATTCTCGCAAAATCTTTGGCTTTTTCGTGGATATTTCATACCTTTACAACTGAAATAGAAAACTAACAACTTATGGCAGAAAAAATAAATATGAACGATAACAATAACTATTGCGTGATACTCGCAGGTGGAAAGGGACGCAGACTCTGGCCATGCAGTCGTAGCAATTATCCTAAGCAGTTCATCGATTTCTTTGGAGTCGGTCGCACTCAGCTGCAACAGACTTACGATAGAATGGCTAAAATTGTTCCTTCCGACCATATCTTTATTAATACAAACGAGGAATATGTAAATCTTGTCAAGGAGCAGTTGCCTCAGGTTCCTGTTGATAGAATCATGGCAGAGCCGATTCATCGTAATACAGCTCCGAGTGTAGCTTGGGCAAACCATCGTATTTCCCAGTTGAATCCGAAGGCTTGTTTGATAACGACTCCTTCCGACCAGGCTGTCTTCAACGAGGATGCTTTCTGGGAAAATGTCTTGAAGGGGCTTGCCTTTGTTGCCGAGAATGACAGATTCTTGTCGATGGGTGTGAAACCAACTCGCCCAGAGCCAGGCTATGGCTATATCCAGTTGGGAGATGCCGAGGGTGATGGACTTTACAAGGTGCAGTCTTTCACAGAGAAACCAGAGCGTGATTTCGCCAAGATATTTGTGGAGAGTGGTGAATTCTATTGGAATACAGGTATATTCCTTTCCAATGTGAAGCATCTTCGTGAAAGTTTTTCGGAGATACTCCCTTCTGTGTTGAGAGACTTCGATGAGTCTTATCGCACTTTTGATGTGGCTACCGAAAATGCCTATATGAAGCAAAACTTCCCTTCTTATCCTAACATATCTGTGGATTTTGCGATCTTGGAGAAATCAGAAGACGTTTCTGTGATGAAGTGTGACTTCGGTTGGGCAGACCTTGGCACTTGGCATAGCATCTACGAGGCTATGCAGAAGAGCGAGGACGACAACGTGGTCATCGATAGTGATGTGATGATGGAGAATTGCCATCGTAATGTCATCAAGTTACCAAAAGGAAAGTTGGCGGTATTGAATGGCTTGGATGGTTTCATTGTCGCAGAGAAGGACAATGTATTGATGATATGCAAGAAAGAGGACTCTTCTGCCTTGGTTCGCAAGTATGTGAACGAGGTTCAGATGAAAAAAGGCGAAGAGTATATTTAAATGGTAAATGATAAATGAGGAACTAAGAATGGGGGATAACCCCTACTTGGTTCCTCATTTTCTTATGTGGGTTTCTTGTGAAGTGTACTGTTCTCAGAGAGAATGAGTCACTTCGCAGGATTTAGAGCTTTTGGAACTCTGTGTAAATCTTACTTGAGATTTCCTTGAACTCTTCTTCTGACAGTTTGAGGTGCTCCTTGCGGAAGTTGACATCTGCTTCACTGTTCATAGGAATCAGATGGATGTGTGCATGAGGAACTTCCAATCCCAATACCACTTGGGCTACTTTCTTACATGGGAAGGCTGCCTTGATGGCTTTTGCCACTTTCTTGGCGAAGACTTCGAATTCTGCGAGGTCTGCGTCTTCCATGTCGAAGATGTAATCTACTTCCTTGCGTGGAATCACCAAAGTGTGCCCCTTGCCAATAGGACTGATGTCGAGGAAAGCGTAGAATTTGTCGCTCTCGGCACATTTGTAGCTTGGAATCTCTCCAGCTGCAATCTTAGAAAAAATGCTTGCCATAGTTTTTCTGATTAATGAATTATGTTTGCTAACGTTTTTTGCTTTTGTGTAGATTTCTTCTATATGATGGTTTGGCTTACATATCATAAAAGGAACTGTCATAAAGGCTTTTGCCAATATGATAGTTCCTTTTGTTGTTTTATTCGAATGAAATCTTGTCAATGCGTAACTTGATGATGCCGCGTGGAATCTTGATTTCCGCAACCTCACCTACCTTCTTGTTGAGCAATCCCTGTGCGATAGGGGTCTTGATGGAAATCTTACCTTCCTTCAAGTTTGCTTCACTCTCGCTCACGATGGTATAGGTCATTTTTGCCTTGTTGGCCATGTTGGTCATCTCTACCTTAGACATGATCTGCACGCTATCGGTGCTCAACTGCTTGGTGTCGATGATCTTAGCCTCGGCAATGGTGAGTTTGATGCGATTGATCTTATCTTCAAGATGAGCCTGTGCCTCTTTGGCGGCATCATACTCTGAGTTCTCACTTAGGTCACCCTTGTCTCGGGCTTCAGCAATTGCGGCTGATGCCTTTGGGCGCTCCACAGTTGTAAGCTGTTTCAATTCTGCCACGAGCTTGTCGTAGCCTTCTTGTGACATGTAAGCCATAATTCTTAATCTTTTATTTTGTTAATAATATTGTTCTTAGAGGGGTAAAAATAAAGAATCCCGGTGCCAGTATAGCACCGGAATCCTGTATCTTGTTATCTCTAATGTTTATTCTTGTTTTTCTATTTCTTCTGCAAAGAAAATGCAAACGAGCGCAATGAAAGCGAGCTTTCAAATTGCCGAGTGCTACTTTTCTTCTGCAAAGATAGGACTTTATTTCCGTATTGCCAAACTTTTTCGAGGAAATTTCTCAAAAGTGGCGAAAATAGCCTCCTTTTCTCTTGACATGCTCGATTAATTCGTTAAAAATCTGATTATTACGGAGTATCTCTGGATTGCCCGTCATAATCATCTGTTTTCTTGCCCTTGTGATGGCTACATTCAGCTTGCGGTCGATGATGGCTCCGTCTTCTACAAAACTGTTGCCTGCCAAGAAGTCGAGCTGCCAGATGTTCTGAATAGTAAAACTATAGATGATGACATCTCGCTGACTGCCTTGGTATCGTTCCACGGTGTCGATGCTTATCTTCTCCAGCTCGGGGATGCCCAACTTCTCGATGCCTTTTCGTATCATAGCTATTTGATTGCGATAAGGTACGATGACTCCAACGGTTTTCTGTGGATTGAACTCCTTGCCGTAGAAACGATGGATGCGACGAAGCATATTTACGACGATGGCTGCTTCGTTGGCATTAATCTTATCCGATACGTTCGGCTCCTTACAGAATTCTGACGGAATGAATATCATACGGTGTTCCTTTAGAATGTCATCTATAGCATCTTGTGAGGGAAGTATGTATGCCAACTCAGTCTCCAATTGGTGCGGACATGGTACTGGCTCTAACTTCTCCCGGCGGTAGAACATCTTGTTTGGAAACTCTGCAATCTCTGGATGCATGCGCCCTTGACGTCGCAAAATACCGATGAAATCGGTTCTTTTCTCATGGTCTTCCCATCTGATGAGGCGTTCGAATAGAGAGTTGCGGCAGTTGGTGAGGCAGATGTCTTGCAAGATGCTCATGTCGAGGACTGCATTTTCTTGCTTGTCGTTGATGGTTGGAATGGAAGAATCTTTCTCGCTCTGTTGCACCACGGCAGGTAGCTGTTTGTAATCACCAATAAGGATGAACTTATCCACGGCGGTCAGCAATCCTACGAGATTAGGCTCCAATATCTGGCTCGACTCGTCGATGATGGCAAGTTTGAAATGCTTCAAGTTGAAGATGAATGGCTTGGAGGCTATCATCGAAGTAGTTCCTACGATTACGCGCGTACCTATTATATATTGTCGGATGGCTTCGAGCTTCGGGCATTGGGCGATGGCTTTCTCTATCAAGTAAGGTCGGAATCGTTCATCGCAAGAAAACTCGTTGCCTAAGCGAAGGAATGGAATGCCACTATCCACCAACATCTCACAGATTTCGTCTACGGCTCTGTTTGTATAGCTCATCAAGAGGATGGAGGATGCAGGTTGCTGGTAACCTCTCTGATTAGCATTGCCTATGCCTTGTGTTGAGGCTGTGCTTTCAGCAGGAGGCATGCCGGTGCCATCATTCAATGCCTCTTCCACCATAAACTTTAGGGCACGACTGGTCTTGCCTGTTCCGGGAGGTCCCACGAGCAGGAAGTAATCTTGTGCTTGTTTGGCACGGAGGATGATGTCATCCAATACATCGTCATAGTGCTTGGTAAGGGTGAGCGAGGTGTTGCGGAGAGGTACTCTCTGTCCTAAAAGAAGGTCTCGCTTATTTTTTGATGCACTGATAAACTGATGTAATCCTCGAATACTTCCTCCTGTAGAGGCATCGGTAGTTCCATGTTCGATAGCGTATGGCTTGTCAGTCTCGAAAATGTCTGCATTCTGTTGCCCGTCGTTTAGGTGTACCACTAATTCATGGGTGTGGATTTCCTGTAATACACCTTTGTATAATATAGCCTTTCTGACATCGGGTTCTTCCTTTGCGCGATATGCGTAGAGATACACCATGTCGCCGATGCGGAAGTTGGGCAGAAAGTCTTTACCTTGTTTGGGTACGCTGAGGGTAATGGTGTCGTATCCATTTCCGATGTCACTCATCTTTTTCTGTGTGATGTGCAAATCCGTATAGATATTGCCAGCATCCTTCTTTTCGGCAAGTGGCATCGTCCAGAGGTCACTGCTTGAAGTGTTGGTGCCCTCTTGTGCCCCCACTTTTGAAATCATTTGTTCTCGTAATACAAAAGTCATCATGCGGCAATAGTATGCTTCCTCTAATGGGGATAGGGCGTGGAGAGGATCGGTGATGGCAGCAAGTTGAGGCTTTAGATATTTATTGTAGAAAAAGTCTTGCGTGCCTACTACGTTGAGTACTTCTGGAGTAAATTCATTGAGGGTATGCTCAAATCCCTCTTGGGCTATCTCAAAGGAAGCGGCTACCAGTTGGTTGCGGTACTCGATGGCTTCCTTGAAGAGCTTTTGGTAGAAGGCTACCACCATCAGCCCGTCTTGTGGCTGGTACTTGGAGTAGAGTAGACGGATATTGACGAGGTTGTTGCTCAACTTGAAGTTATAGTGTAGTACACCATAATAGAGCAATAACTGTACATAGTGAGGCTCTAATTGAAAACTGTGATAGTTAGGGTCTGTCTTGTGTGTCTCTATGTTCAGGTTCCTGCCTGATTTTTGTTCCACCAATAGCTTGCAGTCGGTGGTCATCAAGTCGACTCGTCCTTGTATGCCCAATGCCTCGCATACGAAAGAAGGCTCCAGAATGGCTTTCTTCTTGTCGTATGGCTGCTCTCCACGGAATGCGTTCATCTGGGCTTGGGCGGCAGTACGGGGAAAGAGGGTGTCTACCACTTGCTGCAAGTTGTAAGCTTGTAAGTTTGCATCTGTATAGAACTTCTTCGCATCGAAGTAGGGACAGGTGCAAAACTCTAATGCCTTTTCTCTAAAGTTGCTTTTTATGGTGTTGTTTACTTGGTAATGCCCATGGTTGTTGATGATGTCGTCAAGGGCGGCACCTGCGAAATTACCAAGCAAGGTGGCTTGCGTGTTGGCACGTGGCTTCATCAGATTGAGCAAATAGAGCAGAGGATGATGACCATATTCGGTGAAGCAAGCGGCGATGCTACTGATGTCAATGAGATAGTCTGGCTCCAAGACAATTAGGCGAGGCGTGATGATAGGTTGTCTTACTTGGTTGTCAAGTAAGTTGAGCTGCATGCCTTCTCTTAGAAGTTCACAAAGATAGGTATGGTCAATGCTGTTCTCGGTGTCTTTTAGGCAAACTAAGTATTCTTCGTCGTCTGCATCTTGGTCTATGTCAACATGGATGAAGTCTGCATCCCAAGCCTTTACGATACAACGGATGTATCGCTTATTGATGTCGAGTCCCTTTTTGTAAGGACGGTTTGTGTGTGGAATGAGAACGTTCAACTCGTGTGGAACATCGACATGGAAGACAGCGGAGATGAAGATGGCGAGGGCACGAGCGTCATAGCCCAATTCCTCGCTGGTCAAGGCATCGGGCTTATTGCTGTGGCGGCGCATGGTCTGGATGGCAATCTTGTCGGCTATCTTGATGCCTCGAACCTTGCAGAGATAATCTACCTGTGAGAACAGGTTGCCGAAGGCTTGTTTGGTATCCTTCACTCCCTCGTGGCAACAGAGAATGAGCGTATCGTGCATCATCTTGTTGCGTATTTCTGGTTTGAGGTCGGGAAGCATCAACAACTCCCTGACTCTCTGGAAGAGTTCTGCGGCTGATATGTTCTGATTCATTTGAAAAATTATGTTCTGTTACTATTTATTAATCAAGTGGAAAACAAAGATACAAAAATTATAAATACTCTTATAATAAAGGTATTTATAATTATGGATAATTAACGGGAGAAATAGGGAAGAAAGGAGGAAAATGTGTATTTTTTCTCTTGAAAAACTTGTGCTTTCGATTCTTTTTCGTAATTTTGTAGCCCCCTTTGTTGATATGGGGATTTTCGATTCGTTTAACGATTAAATCCTAATGGGTTTAACAAGTAAAAAGAAGACTGTAATATGACAAAAGAAGAATTGATGCGTAGAGCCATTGCGCTCTCTGAGAATAGTGTGAAGAATGGCGGTGGTCCTTTTGGGGCTGTCATCGCCAAGGACGGAATCATCATCGCTGAGGCTTCCAATAGCGTCACTATCGACAACGACCCTACGGCTCATGCCGAGGTGAATGCCATTCGCCAAGCCACTCGTGCCTTGAAGACCTTCAATTTAGAGGGTTGCGAGATTTATACCTCTTGCGAGCCTTGTCCGATGTGCCTCGGTGCCATCTATTGGGCACATATCGATCGAATCTATTATGCCAACGACCGAAAGGATGCGGCTAAGATTGGCTTCGACGATGAGTTTATCTACGAGGAGATTGGCAGAAAGATAGAGGACCGCCATCGCCCGATGATAGCTCTATTACGTGACGAGGCTTTGGGAGCATTCCGAATGTGGGAAGAAAATTCTGCAAAGACAGAGTATTAAGTTTCGTTTTCCATTGGTGTACGTATGTTTCCCACTGTGAAATGTATATTTCGCACTGTGAAACGTACGTTTCGCAGTGGGAAATATAAAATAACCTTGTGGTTTAACGATTTTAGTTTGCTGCGAAAAGAAAAAAGCGGATGCGTCATGAAAAATGGCGCATCCGCTTTTGTGTTAATAGTATAAGTTCTTATTCCTTGAAGAAACAAAATCTATTGTCCGCCTAATCTTTCGAAGAAAGTGATAATTTCTTCAAAAGTCTTGAATTCATCACTTCCGTACTCGATACTTGTTCCCATGAATCCGTCGCATGGATGTGGGTCGATGAAATAATCTCCGTAAAGCAATTGCTTCTGATTAGAGAATATGATGTGGTTGTAGGCAGGGGTAGAGAGATACTCTTCTATCCAAGTCTGTACCTTTGCCATGTACTCATGGTCGTTGGTTGGAGCAGAAGCTACGATATATACATTGTAATATTGTATCAGCATCTCGTAAGCCTTGTGCATGGAACTCGTTGCCTTCATGTAACTATCGTGCAAGGCATCGAAGTCGATATACACGATAGGACGCTCCTTACCATTCTGCTTGTCGTCTATCCAGCGGATGACAGGACAGAGGTAGTGAAAAGCAACCTTGTCGATGAGGCGGTGCTCGCCATGGAATTGGATGGCATTCGGATAATGCTCATGGAAGATGTCGAAGGTGTGTACCACAGGGTCTTTGTCACCGAAGAGGCCATACACTCTGTCTTGCTCCTCAGGGGTGATGTCCTGGAAGCAAAGGGTGGTGATGTCTCGGTATTCCTTGATGAGCCCCTTGGTTACCATCAGCTCTTGCACACCATCCTTGCGAGGGTTTTGAAACTCCTGCTTACCAGTCATGCTACTCATGGTATTGCCCATCTCGAAGGCTGGGTTCACGAGGATGCGGTCGGTGCCACGGAGCATCTCTGTGTACATGCCACCCATGGAGGTTCCGATGATGAGGTCGGGTTTTTCTGCCTCTTGCATCTTGTGAAGCATCTCCATCGCTTCCTCTGGATGTACTGGTATGTCCTCGGCCACAAGGGTGGCATTAGGCATGAGTTCCTGCAACATCTTCACCGTTCCGCTCTGACCGGAGGAGAGGAAACCGTGAACATACATGATTTTCTTACCCGACATAAGGTCGGGAAATTGTGTGATATATGGATTTTCCATTTTTGTTAATACTTTATGAGTTCATTTATTTGCAATACATAATATAGTATGATTGCCTTGAAATTTCATTGCAAAAGTACATTTATTTTTGGATATAAGAAAATATTAGTGTTTTTTTTTCGTTAAAATGAATGACTGAGGTTGATGAAGCCTATGATAAGGGCTGCAACCAACCTATATATATGTTGCAAGAACCCTTTTGTTGCGAACTTTTGACGATTGACGTGTATTTGTACGCCAAATGCCATGCGATTGTATGACATTTGTCATGTTGTTGCATTGCGAATGTCGTGTAATCTGTTAAATGGTATTTTTGCATCATGCCAATAGTATTCATACATCTTGTAGATTACTTCCTTTGTGTTAGATAAAAAGAAAGAGGACTACCTATCACAGGCAGCCCTCTAACGAGAGAGAATTTTTATAATTTATAGTTGTATGAGAACGTGTTTTCTGAGTTTATATTTTTTTTGTTTACTTAATGTCTCATTTCATCTTATCGCTGCAATGGATAAGGGATGGCTGGAGCCTTCTCGGTGCGAGGAGTGTTGGTACTCAACTCGATGTCGTTCAAGATGATGGATGACGGACAAATCACCGAGGTGTTCACTTCCTTGGAGAGGTTATAAACATTCTCCTGAGAAGAGATGGCAGCGATATTCTCCAATTGTGAGAGAGTAGGAAGGACGGCAGCCGTGATTCTCGCTGGCTTCTCCTCGCCTGTCTTCACGTTGATTTGGATGAGTTGGAGAGACTCTGCACCCGCAGGACTCGTAATCTTATAAACATATTCCAACTTCTTTTTCTTACCCAACTTGATGAGTTCCTTCTTCATCTTGTCGGCATCCGTTGTGCCAGTTGCCTTCACATGAAGTGTACCGATGGAAGTAGTGAGATAAACACCTTGTGGATTGTTGCTGAAGCGTGCGCTACCTGTGGAGTGCATGGCATGCTCGGTAGGAGTGGCACGATTGAGAATCTGCTTCAATACTCCCTTCTCTACGATATGGATCTCAGCCTCTGGCTTGATGCCATCGGCATCGATGCTGTAAGCACCCATCAACTTGCTTCCCTTGTACTCAGGAAGAGAAGTGTAGTTGACGATGTCGATGCGAGGGTCGAGTATCTTCTTGCCAATCTTCTTGCCAAGTGCCTTGTCGTTAGGAGCCAACATCACCTGAGCGTAGAGCTTGTTGGTGGAAAGCAAATTCTCTGTGAATGGATAGGCGGCTGCCATATCCTCGAACATCACAGGACCTTTATAAGTGTCGTCCAATACAGAAACATCTTTCAAGGCAACGAAGTCTTCTGCAAACTTGCGTGTCTTCTCTACCAAGGCTTCTGTGGATGGAATCTCTTCTGGAGTGTTGAACACCATGGTGAAACCATCTTGCTGGCGACTTCCGTCTGTTAGGTTCAAAGTGGCGACAACCTTCAACTTCGCATAGCTATGAGGTTGCTTCAGGTTGACGTTCTCTGATGTCACACGATAAGTATCATCGTAAGCACCTTCGATGGTTGCACTTGTGTTGGTCAAGTCCTTGAAGTCCTTGAAAACAGCTGACACCTTGCTGGCGATGTCTTTGAGTTTGTCGGCATTGATGTCGTAAGCGTAGCTTGGTTGGATGTCGGTGGCAGGGACCATACGCTGCATGTCTGGTATCTTCTCGATGGCAGAAGGAAGAGGGTTACTATTGAGATAGTTCATCTTCTGTGCGTAGGTGTTCAAGTTGTACTTGTAGGCTTTGTCGCTTCCCATCCAGAAGGCACGGCGTACAGCATCATAACTGCCTGAAGCCTGGATGCCGCTCTTAATGTACTGTCCTAGTTGCAACTCGCTGTTGCGCTTGAAACTACCTACTAATACCTGTGTGCTTCCCATCATGTCCCAAGGAGTCACATAGCAGTAGTTGATGCCTCCGAGTTCAGCTTTGATATTGAAAGATTTGAAGCGAGTAGCGATGTATGACATGTAGAATGGGCGAGGAGAACCTGCGATGACGATGGAGTCCATCTCACGTTTCATCTCATCCTTCATGCCTGACAAAACCGTCTTGTCTATATCGTTGGCCTGTGTGTTGTCGAAAGTAGTATCTGCTTTCTTCCCATCGAAAGCAGGAGCCTTCAATACAGCTGGGATATTATTGCTCTTGGCACGGCGCTGTGTCTCAATCTGTGTTACGTAGATGGTAGGAGAGGAAGCGGTGACAGGCACCCATCCTGACTCTGCGCCACAGACACCGGTGAATACACTGGCATCCTTGCCTGCTGCTGCGATGTGTGAGAACATAGAGAGAGGAGTACCAATCAAGTCAACGCCACGAACGAGTTGGTCTGGACGACCATCGGCGAATATGCGATATACTTCCAATGGGGTGACGTTGAATGAGTTGAGGCTACCGCCCTCACCTGTGTAAGTATAACCACTGGTCACGGTTTTGAAGTAATAACCATATTCCTTGCCTTGCTTCTTTGCCTCAGCACGAAGCATCTGGCGCATCTGAGCCTCTGTGTATGGCTTGGTGGTCTCTACTATCAAGTTAGACTGGCGAGACACTGGGTCCTTGTCATCCGATGTACGACCATGGCCATTGCTCTCTGGGAAACCATCGAGTGGCACACGACTCATAAGGAAGGTCTTCAATACACCGTTCACCACATTGTTGACACGGCGAGCTTTCACGCCCTCATTATCATATTGATAATAACCATTGAGGTCGGTGCCGGCATAATGGCGAAGGGTAGGGTCGCAACAAACCTGGAACTCCTTAGGGAGAACTTCCTTGCCCACCATCTTCTTGAAGGTCTCGCCACCGGTCTTCAAACGATGACCTTCGAGACGATGACCGAAGATTTCATGGAAGAAGACACCACTGGCTGCTCCCGACAACATGGCAGGACCCGTATAAGGGTCAGCCACAGGAGCATTCTTCAAGGCAATCATACGCTTTACCATATCCTCGGCATCAGCCACCATCTGTGCTACAGAAGGCAGACTGTCGAGGTCGTAGGCGAAGTAGTCCTTGTTGAGAGGAAGACTCATGCCATCTTCCGCCATGATTTGAGTGGAGAGCATGATGCGACCGCAAACACGGTTCTGTACTACCTCGGTGCCATCGGTGTTGACGAAATAGACACGAGTGGTTTCGTAGGAGAGGGATGCCTGTCCGTCTCGCAATTCAGGACAAGTCTTGAATGCTGCGGAAACTTCATTCAATTTCTTCAACCAAGCCGCCTTGTCAAGTGAATATTTGCTAACCTCGATAGGCTCTTCGTAGTATTTCTCAACAAGAGCGTCAGAGAAGCAAGCCGCCTTGTCCTCGTTGTCGGCACTTGTTGCCATCTTGGTCTTAGTTTCGTCATAGACCTTGCAAGCATATTTGTAACGCTTGTTGGTCTCTTCCCAAATGCCAGCACGAATGCCGTCCGTGGCATTGTCATCGAGCGGCAAAGAGGTAGGTGTAGAAACCGCCATACCTTGGTACTGCGGCGTACCTTGGTTCATATACTTGAAGTTGTCGAGTTCCTTGCTTCCGATTCTGATTTGAGGTGCAAAGAGTCGGCTTCTCACTTCCTGTTCTCCATTCTTGTTGCCGAAAGAACTGCTGAGATTGAGGGTATATTTGTCTTCCACCCTCATACTCATATAGTATGGCTTATGGTCAGGTTGCTTTTGAAGTTGCTGCATGCTGTAGCTAAGCTCAGACTTCAGCGTCTGGAGCAACTTGTCATTCTGCTGGGCATAAGATGCCGTGAGGCATCCTATGCAAGCAAGAATAGAAATGATAAGTCTTTTCATATTTTTTGATATTACATTTTGTTAATACAAGCCTAACTCTGCAAACGTCAATTGGTAGAAACCATGATAGGATTGGCTAGGAATGGTCACTTTGACGTAGCGTGCCTTGATGCCTCCATTCTTGAATGGAATGAGGTTGGTCTCGCCGCTGCTGCTGCCCAGGTAACTTGTTTCGATGTAAGTAGCTGGTGAATACCCACTCGTTTGTCCTGCCGTCTCTATTTTGAGCTGCGTAGGAGCAAGTTCTTGATCTTGGTCTTTTGAAGTGAATGCTTTTTGTACGAGTTTCAACCCCTTGATCATCTTTTCTGAACCAAGATCGATGATGAAGGAGAAGTCTAAGCTAGCAGATTGAACCAATGGCAGCCAGCATGTATTGGGGTCGTTGTCTGTCAAGTTCCCAAGCTTGGAGTCGTAACCTTGCTCATCTTCAGGAGCAACGCTTATTTTAGCTTTGCTTAAATCCATGTACTTCGTGACAGGTATCGTAGGCATTCCTTTCTCTGTTAGATAGTTAGGTGTTCCTTTCCATCCCCAATTGCCTGCATTATCCAACTCTTTGTAATGGCTGTTGTATCGTTCTATGGTAAGCCCATTGAGAGTGTGTAATGTGTTGATGGCAAAAAGACTAGATGAGCCATCCGATACCTTTGATTGTCCCTTGGTCTCGTCTTTTGCACCTAGCTCTGTAAGATAACGATGCTTTCCTAAAACAAGCTTCTTCAAGTTAGGGAAGTTGAGAATGTCATCGAAAGAACTGAAGTCACCATCTAGTTCAAGGGTCGTCGTATTCTTTACCCATTCCTCGTTTACCGTTCCACCAGAAGTCAGAACTGTTCCATCATCACCATATAGTTTTTTCAAATATTCCTTGAAGTCGGCAGAGTAACTTTTTGTCTTGTCCAACTCGAAAGGTTCAAAATCTATCTTGTCACTACAACCGCTTACTTGTCCTGTGCGATATAAGGCGACTGGCTTTGATATGTCTATTGGGTCAGGGAGCAGTAGATGTTTCGTACAATCTGCCATCTCTTCAGTGATGTCAAGCTCTTTTTCTTCTCCGCTCTTGGTCGTGTATTTGAGAGTGACTTTGTCAAGACCGTCTTGCCAACCAATAAAGTACAGTGCCAATCGGTCTCCAATATAGTAGTACTTGGAGATGACTCGTGTGAAAGATTGAATGACCTCATGGCTATAGGTGTAGGGACGACCATAGATGGTATTGGTCAGTGATTCATTGCCATCTTTGTCTAGTGAACTGACCGTGACACCGTATG